>Ga0315338_1000183_pt1 | contig 240051 bp, 215 predicted proteins | sample ASW8metaG_FD_204518 | JGI IMG/M metagenome (GOLD analysis project Ga0315338, IMG submission 204518) | Ammonia-oxidizing marine archaeal communities from Monterey Bay, California, United States - ASW #8 | ecosystem: Environmental > Aquatic > Marine > Coastal | place: USA: California | collected...
CCTGTATCTGATCCCAAAATTATGGAAAGCGCGCTCACCTATAGTTATGATCTAAATCTTCCAATTATTAATCATTGCGAAGACTTAAGAATTTCAAATAACGGTTCCATGAATCAAGGATGGGTGGCGGATAAATTGGGACTTAAAGGTATTTCCCCAGCCGCAGAAGAATCAATGGTTGCAAGAGATATCAGGCTCGCTTCAATCACTGGGGGACATTGTCATATTGCACATGTAAGTACTGCAGGATCTGTTGAATTAATCAAACGTGCAAAAGAAGATGGAATAAATATCACATGCGAAGTCACTCCTCATCACCTAACCCTTACTGATGAAATAATTATGGGGACATCGTCCGAAAATGAACCGCTTGACAACCAGTCCTATAACACTAACGCGAAAGTTAACCCTCCACTAAGGAATCCTTCGGATGTTGATGCCTTATTAAAAGCATTGAATGACGGAGTAATTGATTTAATTGCAACCGATCACGCGCCACACCATATCACTGAAAAAAATTGTACCTTTGAAGAAGCAGCATTTGGGATTAGTAACCTAGAAACCGCAGTAGGCTCATTATTCGGTTTAGTCAACTCTCAATCAATAAGTATCGATAAGATCATCGAATGTTTATCTGATGCCCCAGCCAAATTCCTTGGGAAAAAAAGAATTGGTAATCTCTCCAGAGGCTCTAACGCAGATGTGACTATAATCGCTCCAAACGAAAAGTGGATTGTAGACTCTTCACAGTTTTTTTCAAAGGGTATAAACTCTCCAATCGCTGGCACAGAATTAACTGGAAGAATAGCTGCAACTATCTACAACGGACAGATCGTCTCACAACAAGAAAAAATAGCCCCCAGGAGTGAAAGTGAATAAGCAAGCACGACTCATTTTACAAGATGGATCAGAATTTTATGGAACTCACTTTGGGGCTGAAAAGTCAGTTTTTGGAGAAGTAGTTTTCAACACTTCAATGACAGGATATCAGGAAATGCTGACGGATCCTTCATATGCTGGCCAAATAATTGTGCCTACGTATCCACTTATTGGAAATTATGGAATAAACAATCGTGATGTAGAATCTAGTCAAATTCAAGTTTCTGGATTTGCTGTGCACAAGCATTCTACTCATCCCAGCCATTCACTAAGCACCATGACCCTAAGTGAATATTTAAATTCCCAAGGAATACCAGGTATTAGCGATATCGATACGAGGGCTATCACTCGTAGGCTTCGTAAATTTGGCGTTATGATGGGGTCTGTCAACATCTCTAATACGCCAACAGAGGAGATCGTAGATCAATTAAAACAATTACCCAGTTACGAAGAATTCGATTACGTGAATCAGGTTACTACTGAAGCAATCTATTCATGGAATCAAGGACTAGACATTTCTAATCCAAAAGATCCTTCCAGATACAGAATCTTGGTTGGCGACTATGGGTTGAAATATAATATTTTAAGAATGCTGGAGGCTAGAAATTGCGATATTATAGCAATGCCAGCTAAGACATCATCTTCTGAAGTACTCGCCCATGATCCTGACGGGGTACTATTATCACCAGGACCCGGAGATCCACAGCTGCTTGAGTATGCTGTGAATTGTGCACGAGGCCTCATTGGCAAATTACCTATTATGGGAATTTGCTTGGGGAATCAAATTCTGGCAAGGGCCTTCGGAGCTCAAACGTTTAAATTAAAATTTGGGCATAGAGGTGGAAACCATCCCGTCAAAGATTTAAAAACAGGGAAAGTATATATAACTGCTCAAAATCATGGTTATTCTGTCGATCCGAATAGCTTGCCTCCAGAATTAAATGTCAGTCATATTAATCTTAACGACGAGACAGTGGAGGGATTAGAACATCAATCGATGCCTATTATGAGCATTCAATATCATTCAGAAGCATCTCCTGGGCCGCTAGACAATGAGACCCTTTTTGATCGATTCATTGATATGATTTCCCAAGAACGCAAAGGTTAAATTTTGAAGAGTCAACTAAATTTAAAAGCAATCTCACTAGATATTGATGACACCGTTTGGGATTATGAACTAGGATTCAGACGAGGAATGACCTCTGCATTATCGAAATTAAATGAATTAGATCCCTTATCAGCAAAGATGACCAATGAAGAACACTTTATTGAAATCAGGGAACAATACAACCAGTCAATTTCAGAAGACTCTCCTAATCGATGGAACTACAAGGTTCGACGATATGAAACTTTTTGTAAAATACTAGAAACAATTGCCCGTCCAAATGTAAAAATTGCAAAAGAAATGAGCAATGCTTTTTCTAAGGGACGCTATTCAGAAAATGATCTTTTTTCTGATGTGATCCCAGCTATACAAGAACTTAGAAAGAATTTCAAGGTGGGGATTATCTCGAACGGAGATACTTATCCAGAAAATCTAGGGTTAGAAAAGGTAATTGATTTTGCAATATACGCCCCAGACGAAAAAATCGAAAAACCTAACGAAAAAATCTTCCTGAAAGCTGCCAGATCCGCCGATTGCAATACAGAGCAATTATTACATGTTGGAGACAATGAGATTACGGATGTTTCAGGGGCAATTTATGCAGGATGCAAGGCTGTTTGGATTAACCGATTTAACAGAAAACCGGTTTTCAAAAACCAACCACATTTTTCTATCCGAGATTTGTCCGAACTTCTCTCACTCGTCTAAGCACCCTCTGAATTAATCTCTTCGTAAACTTTTCCTGGCGACATGGGAAGTTCAGTCATTCGTATTCCTATTGCGTCATTGATTGCATTCGCAAGGGCTGCAGCCGGAGGAACAATAGGGGCCTCTCCCACACCCCTCACTCCAAACGGATGGCCTGGATTAGGCACTTCAACAATCACTGATTCCATCATTGGAACATCAAGTGCGACAGGCATTCTATAATCTAAAAGAGTAGTATTTGACATCCCTCCCTGAGCATCATAAACATAACCTTCATGCAAGGCCCATCCTATTCCTTGAACTACCCCTCCCTGCATTTGTCCTTCTACGTAACTCGGATGAACAGCTCGACCTACATCTTGAATCACAGTCCACCTCAATATTGTGACCTTCCCAGTTTCTTCATCAACTTTCACATCACAAATTTGAACAGAATAGGCTCCTCCTACTCCAGAGGGCATTACATTTGCAGAGGCAGAGATAGGCCCTCCAGAATTATTTAATTCTGCAGCTATCTCTTTAAATGACATACTAAGCTCCAAATCAGATATGGAAAAAACTTTGCCTAATGTATAATCAACATCCTCTAAACCAATTCCCCAAATCTTCGCCGCTCTATTTCGTAGTTTAGATATCAATTCTTCCGCTGCGGTATATGCAGCCCATCCTGTAGCAAATGTCACACGGCTGCCGCCTGTTTGAGCAGTGTAACCAACTGAATCGGTATCACCAATTCTTGGAATTACATCCTCTGCAGGAATACCTAGAACCTCCGCTGCTTGCATTGCTAATCCCGCACGATTTCCACAAACATCGGCTGAACCCTCGATCATGGACACAGTTCCATCTGAGTTAATACTTAAATTACAAGAACTAGGATTGCCTCCATTTTTCCAAAACCCTATGGCTACTCCCCTGCCCACAGCATTTCCTTTTAGTTCACTTTTATAGTGAGGATGAGAAAACGCTACTTTAAGGGTTTCTTGAGCTCCAATAATCGGATTTATTGTTCCATCAGCCCTGCGGGAACCTTCAGAAGCTGCATTTTGCAACCTAAATTCTATAGGATCCAAATTAAGTTTCTCAGCCAATTCATTAACTATCGATTCTGATGCAAAAGCGGCAGGTAACCCTCCAGGGGCTCGATATGGACATGTCTTTGGCTTATTAACCAAAACATCAAACCCATCTATCAATAAATTTTCTATGTCGTATGCGGCAAAAATACAACTCATACCACCAGCTATTGGGGCACCAGGAAATGCACCGGCTTCATAGAGCATCTTTGCCTGAGCGGCAACAATTTTACCTTTTTTGTCTACCCCCATTTTGCACTTAAGAAATGTACCTGGCCCAGGACCGGCTGCTTGAAAAACTTCATCCCTAGACAATGTTAAAGTTACTGGACGCCCAGATTTTTTGGATAAAATAGCAACAACTGGTTCTATCCAACCCTCCTTCTTACCGCCAAATGCTCCACCAACTTCAGTAGTGGTAATATGAATTCTAGACACAGGCAAATCAAGAATTTTAGACATCGAATCTCTTATTACAAAAGCAGCCCGAGTATTGCTCCATATTCTCACGTCTCCATCAACCTGCCAAATCGCCGTCGCAGAATCTGGCTCAATATAGCCTGGATGTACGGTCGCCGTAGAGAATTCTCTCTCCACCACAACATATGCATCATTGAAAGCACTTTCTACATCTCCTAGCTCAAATCTCACATGCTCTGCCACATTACTAGGAAATTGAGCTTTTTCCCCCAGAGAATTTGTAAAAAGGTCATTGTGTAATATAGGTGAGTTTGATTTGATCGCTTCTTTTACATCCAAAACAGGATCTAAAGGCTCATATTCAACTTTAATCAAATTAATAGCTTCTAAAGCAACATGAGAATTAACCGCGGCTACAGCTGCAATTGGATGTCCTTTATACAAAACCTTATCGGTGGCTAGAACTTTAGAATCCTTGGCAGGAAAATCGATCGCTGTAACAATCGAATGAACACCAAGTACATTTGATGCATGCTTAATATCAATATTTTTAATCTTTGCATGAGCGAAGGGACTACGGAGAATTTTACATTCTAAGGCATCTGAAAACGGCATGTCTGATGCAAACTGGGCTCTACCAATCACTTTATCAATTCCATCATGCCTTATTGGCCTCGTTCCAATTACATTGAATTTTTGTGCATTTTGCATGATCCCTATCTCCTATAGAGTCCAGATTGAATGAGATTAGAATAGCACAATCCTTCTAAGAACTCCCTTGCAGGTGGAGTTCTTAGAGGAATTACATTCACCTAGTTCTTAAACGCTTCGCCACTACAAACGTTATAAGTATTACAGCTAATCCTATTAAGATTAATTCTCCCCTATTTTTAATCAAGCCTCCGGTTACTAAAGCAAAAGATATGGCTATAATGGGAATCATTAAAAATAAACTCTTTTTCAAATCTGATCCTTGATAATGTGTATTCTATAATCCGACCAATTAAGCATAATGAATTTTGGTCTCTACGAGCAAGCTGCATTATAATAGCATTCGAATCTTAAAAGTCGGAGTCCCAGATGAATCCTGAATTAACAATTCTAGCAAAGAAAGCCGCCCATCTTCTCAAAAAGCATTCGCAAACAATTTCTATTGCAGAGTCTTCTACGGGTGGGCTTATATCTGCACATCTTTTAGCCCTCCCGGGTGCCTCGTCTTATTTCATTGGCGGTTCAATAATTTACACTCGGATTGCTCAAAAAAGTTTCTTAAACGTCAATGATAAACAAATGGAGGGTCTTCGGGCATCTACTGAAAAATACGCTTTACTCAATTCCAATCAGGTTAGACAATTAACTGGATCAACTTGGGGGATTTCTGAAACTGGGGCTACGGGCCCAACAGGCAATCGATACGGGGATAATCCCGGTCACTCATGTATTGCGATCACGGGACCAAGACAAAAAACCAAAACTATAGAAACAAACGAGAATGACCGAACAAAAAACATGCTCGATTTCTCTATCGCCGCTTTAAATCTGTTCATTGAAAGCATAGAATCTTTAGATGGATAACTAAAGTTCGATCTCGGAAAGATCGTCTGCGATAATTAATCTCGGACCAGTGATTTCTTGCACATCCTCTACAGACCAGCCAGGAGCCAGTTCTTTCAGAATCATTCCTTTAAGAGAAATTTCGATAACAGAAACATCAGTAACAACAAGGCTTACGCACCTTTGACCTGTAATTGGATAAGAACAAGTAGAAACAAGTTTTGGATTTCCAAATGGATCAAGATGCTGCATTGCCACTATCACCTTCCTAGCTCCTGCAGCGAGATCCATAGCACCTCCAACATTTCCAATTCCTCGTTCGGGAATTTTCCAATTTGCCAAATCGCCAGATTGAGATACTTGCAAAGCACCAAGTACAGCTATATCAACATGACTTCCGCGAATCATTGAAAAAGCAATATCTGAACCCATGAAATACATACCGGGGTATGGTAAAAGAGAATACCCGGCTGCATTGATAAAATCAGGATTTATTTCAGATGCATCAGCAAGGGGGCCAAAATTCAAGACCCCATTCTCACTATGAAAAATAACATCTTTGTCCGGGGGAATATATTGCGAACAAAGCGAAGGTATTCCAATTCCAAGATTAACTACTTGGCCATTTTGTAATTCTTTTGCAACCCTCATTGCAATAACGTCTTTTGCTAGAAAATCAGGCAATTAGTTCACTCTCCTAATTACTACTTTTACTATTTAATTTTCACTATCCGGTCTACATATATTCCTGGAAGGTGTATTTCATTGGGTGGTATATCGCCAACATCTACCACTTCATCCACCTCGAAAATAGTCGTATCAGCCGCCGTAGCCATAACCCCATTAAAGTTTTGTGATGTTCCCGTAAATTGGATATTGCCCATCACATCACACTTAGTTGCTCTAAGTAACGCGAAATCAGCACGTAATGCTGTTTCCATTAAATAATCACGGCCTTCAAATGTTTTTACTTCTTTCCCCTCAGCCAATTCTGTACCTAATCCCGTAGCAGTATAAAATGCGGGAATCCCAGCTCCTCCCGCACGGATTCGTTCTGCAAGTGTTCCCTGAGGAACTAACTCAAGCTCAACTTCCTTCTTTCGAAATGCCACCTCGAATGCATTGGGTTTCGACGGTGATGGTGATGAAGGATACGAAGCGATAACTTTTGAAATCTGTCCATTCTCAATTAATATCCCGGTATGAATATGATCCCCTAAAACACCAAAATCACCTATGCCAGCAGTGTTAGTAACCAAAATCAAATTCTTTGAGCCCAATTCTTGAAGTGCTTTTAATAAATTTTGTGGGATTCCGCCTGGACCTGCAAAACCTCCTACCATGACAGTCGAGTTATCTAAAATATCTTCAACTGCAGAATTAAAAGATTCGATGATTTTATTGATTGACATTAATTGCCTGCCAGATATCCGAATTTGAAAGGTTGATTCATATTTCAGGCCTCAAATTGAATTTTAAATTAGAATCCCTCTGGACACCATGGAGATTGTGAAGTAGCAAACATTGAATCCAATCTTTCGATCGCACCACGCTTATTTTCTTGAACTCTCCCATTTATAGCCAATGTCCTCAATTTGACACCGCCTAGAAATATTGATGCAATCTCTTTAGTTGACAAACTAATATCAGGAGATCTGCTGGAAATAGTAACATTACTTCCATCATCCCCAACTTCTAACAAAACCCTCAACTGATTCCACGGACAAAAATCATCATAGATCTGGATAACTATATTGTCTTCTGTGGAATATTTTCGAGCATTTAAAGCTGAAACAACATCTATAATTCTTACCCAATGCATGGATGTTAAGCTTTTTCTCATCCTGTCGGGATTTTCTAACAACCAAATCAACGGATCGTCTAGTGGTCTTTTAGAGGCCCTATATGAATTTATCCCATCGACGCCCAATAAAAATTTCCATAAAGCTATATATGCTTCATCATTTGTAGACATCATTTCAAGAATATTCATTCTGTGCTCTTCCTCAGGGTCAGAGCTTTCTAGCAAACCCCCAATATATCTTGGTTCCAAACTCGGATTCTGAAGATCCCGTGATTCTAGAGAATACAAGGCGTAACCTTCAAGTTTTTTATTAAACCAATAACCGACTAAAAATGTTTTATCTTTTGGCTCAAAGTTTTGAAACTTCTTAACCCAGTCACCCCAAAGGGACTCATCTCGTCGAATGACTCCATTTCGAACATGAAAAACCTTGTCATGAACTACCGGCAAAAAATCCTTGGCATCAGAAATTTCTATAAAATCGACATATCCTTTTGGGTCTAAATCAGAATTAAGCTTAGAGTAAGCTCTATGAAGTGTATAACTATCATGGAATGCCCCAATTGAAAATCCATACCTCCCGTAAATACTTGCCTCAGAAGCCCATAATGTAGCTAAAACATCCCCTCTTTCATGAGCATCATCAATGACTTTTCGCATTATCCCATTTAATGCACCTTTTCTTCGATGAGTTGGCAAAACACCGACGCCGGCTAATCCAGCAGACGAAACAGTACCCCCGGGAATTCGAATTTCATGCTCAAATACGTATGAAACACCAACCATTTTCGTGCCATCGAATGCACAAACCGTACGCTGAAAACTTCTGTTATTAATGCGCCATTCAGATTCCTGCAAAGTGGCAGAAGGATTTTCTCTAAAGGCAATACTGCCAACTTTCATATAAGAATCATCTTCATTGTTTTTGGCAGGTCTGATCTCAAACGACAACGGAACTCTCCTAATGGATATATTGTCTACAGAATTTAGAAACGGAAAGGGAGGCTCGTCTCGACTTTGCTATACCTTTACAGCAACTACACGCATCCAATTCCTAGGAATTGTACTTACTTTCATCTCTTCAAAAGCAGATTGAACTCCCTTTTTAAGGGAATCACTGGCAGCCTGCATGTCAACTCCAGGCATAGTGCCTTGGATAAAATCTTCAAACTCGCTAATATCCAACCATCCCGCTATGGGGACCTGTACCCTATCTTCGACTTGCTGAAGAACCTTAAATCCGTTAGATTCCAATATTTCAACATATTCAGCAGGAGTTAGTTGTTTCCTGGACTCAACTTTTTGAGATGAATCTGGACGTAATTGATAATCTCTTCTCAAGGCTCTTAGTGATTTAAACATCCACTTCCTGTAAAAAAGCAACGAATCTTCAGGTTGGCCTCCATCATAAAATGAGGTATTAAAAACAAATTTGCCTCCAGGTTTAAGTGCATTGAAAATATCGGAGGCCAAAATGTTTTTATCAGAGATATAGTGGATAGCATTACAAAAAACAACAACATCGGCAGCTGAACCCTTAATAGTCTCAGGAATCTGCTCAACCTGACTTTGAACAAACTCCACCATACTATCGCTGTGTCCATTAATTTCTTTCATTGCTTGTTTTAAGGCAGAAGCAGAATGATCTATAGCTATAACAACTGAATCTTTAGCACCCTTAAGGCGATCAACAATCAATTTCGTGACGCCTCCGGTTGCACAAGCTAACTCTATAATCTTCTGATTAGAACCCAAGTCCGCCATATCAATCAGGCGTTCATTGATAGCTCCATAAAAATCATTTTTTGAAAATTTCGAGAATCCAAATTCGTTGGCGTCCATAATCACCCCGCTTTAAAAGTTCTTCTCCATTTTACATGTCAAGCATTTTAACAAACCGCTAGTGAACCGTCCATTCTCTATAATTTTTCAAATCGTCTAAGTTTTTATAAAAACTTTAATTATATGTGTTCATAGCCGCGGACAGACCTTCTAAAAATAACAATTCTATAGCAGCAGCAGATTCCACCAAGGCCTTATTCACTAATTGTGCTGATTCCTTTGGTAGAGGGCTAAGAACATGATCTACAAGGCTGCCTTCATCTACATCTCCAACACCAATCCTAATTCTAGCGAATTCATTACTCCCCAAGATATCAATAATTGATTTCAGGCCATTATGCCCCCCAGAACCACCCTGTTTTCTTAACCTTATTTTACCCGGAGGAAGAGTAATATCATCAGAAAGAATGAGAATATCATCAATCCCCACATGGAATTTTTTTAAACCCGTTTCAATAGCATGTCCACTGTTGTTCACAAACGTTCTAGGTTTCGCCAATGCTACGACTGTTCCAGCTATTATTCCTGTGGATATCATTACATTCTTATTATTTCTAGAAAATGCAGGAAATCCGTATTTCTCAGCCAAAAATTCTACACACCAAAATCCAGCGTTATGGCGAGTATTCTTGTATTCGGGACCCGGATTCCCCAACCCAAAGATAATGTAAGTAGGAGTCGATGAGTTCAATTGATCAAAATTAAACACTAGCTTGCTTTAACAATCTTTAGAATTTCTAAAGGTATAGTCACCACTTTTCCCTCCAGTCTTCTTAAGTAGCTTTATATCTTCAATGTGTATTGCCCTATCTACTGCCTTACACATATCATATATAGTCAAAGCCGCAATGCTAACTGCAGTTAACGCCTCCATTTCCACACCAGTTTTTGCTGAAGTCGCAACAAATGCCTCAATCTTGATTGAGTGATTTTCATCATCAATTTCAAATTCAACTGACACTTGATTCAATTGCAAGGTGTGGCAAAGCGGAATCAAAGAGGGAGTTTGTTTTGCGGCCATAATCCCGCTTATTCTAGCAACAGATAAAACATCTCCCTTTTTTATCTGGTTTTGCACAATCAACGAAAGAGTATCGGGCAACATTACAACCGTACCAGTGGCAACAGCTTGGCGCACAGTCTCCGACTTTTCCCCCACGTCTACCATGCTAGCCTCCCCGGACTCATCAACATGGGTCAACGCTCTACGTGAAGTTTCATCAGCAGGCATTTCCGAAACTCCTTAAACTTTTTCCCAAAAAGGGTCTATTCCCCTTCAATAGCTCTCCAGAGAGCTTCTCCATTCTCCTTCCACCAGGAATAAAGCATCGAAACATCAGTTCCTATCGAAAAATGTCTGACACCCATATCCAAATAGGCTTTCGCAGCATCTGGAGATTGAATTTCTGCACGAGGGTGAACTCCTGCTTTTAAAGAATCCTTAAAAACTTTATCATGTGCAGCTTTAATTATGGGGTTATCACGCTCGCCTGGGTGACCGACACTCATTGAGAAATCAGATCCGCCCCACTGTATCATGTCAATCTCTGGGAGTGCTAAAATTTCATCTAACTCATCGACAGCGCCTTTTTTCTCGATCATGACTGCTTTTACAGTAGTTGCCAGAGATTCAACATACTCTGGAGAACCCCCATAACCCATATATGAATTTCGACGAGTCGCCACTCCATACAAACCATTATGTTCAGGAGTGTCTGGATTGGTAATTTTTAAAGCTTCTCTCACATCTTCTGCAGATCTTGCATCAGTATAAAGAACGCTATTGAAACCAGCACCAACTCCTCTTTGAGCAGCAAATTCTTGATTGCTTCTATCAATCTTTATCATACTCCCTAAACCATATAGCTCTGCTGCCCGTGCCATATTGTCTAAATCATGGATATCATATGTTCCATATTCAGCGACAAATTCTACATAATCATAAATTCCGGTATGTCCAAGAGCTTCAATGACATTTGGCCAAACAGAGTGAATATGAGTGCTAACTGTAGGCTTTCCACTATCTAATTTTTCTCTTAAAATGTTGGGTCTCATTTATACCTCCAAAACCCCTGCCGATCGATTTAATTAACTTTGAATTAAGAATATTTCTCAGTTTTAACGACATTCTAGCATAACGGATGAAATAAAGTAGAAAGTACTAAATACCCATTTCTCTAAAAGGATGTCAGGAAAATGCCTAGAACTAATTCGATCAAATATGTAGCATCAAGAAAGGAGATCGAAAATGAAATCACATTTTTTTATTAGTCCATTTCGACATTCTGTCACCTTTTTGATCATATCTATAATCCTTATGACACTTGCCTGCAATGGAAAACCATCATCTCTTGATCATATAAAATTCATTCCAAAAACCGCTACGACCTTCTCAATAACATCATTTGAAGCACAATTTGACGACCTAACCCGTGATAAGTTTGGTTCAAATGACCCTAATTCAAGTTACTTAAGAAGAGTACCCGATTTGTACTATGAATTTACGAAATCAGAACAATTGGATATTCACGTCATTATTTCCATTTTCGTTCCAGTAAAAGAAAATCAAGGTGAACATATTAAAAACTCATACAATAGTTGGATTTTCACAGGCATGCAGAATGCCCCAGCTTATGTAAAGCAAAAAATCCTTGAGGATTGGGATTCTAAAAGCTATCGAGGTTACAAAATTGCCCAAAAAGGACAAACTAACATTTCTGCTGTCAATAATTCGACTTTATTAATAACTGATGGTGAAACCATCTTAAGAGAGTTTTTGTTAACAGCTAAAGGGGATTTAAAAAATATTCAATCAACCGATTTATTCAAATCGGTTACAGATCAAATTGAAGAAGATTCTTTTGTCTTGGATTATCGATTAAATTGTTATGAATTCGAAAACATTCCTGGTTGTCAATCCGAATCACTAGGATTGTCATTAAATGATGAGGTGACCATTCAACAAACATGGATAATATCATTCGAATCATCCGACGCGGCAAGCGCTATATTAGAAGACATAGAAACTCATATTGACTCGAAAGAGAATCTTTTTAGCAAGCAAGTTGATCAAAACAGAAGTCTTGTGATTTCACGATCTCATGTTGATACTGTAGATTTTGATCTTAATTCCATTAGATAATGCTAACCATTATCCACCGATATGATACATCTCTACTTTACGTCTAGTTTTTCTGTCAAATTCAGTTAATGAAGTTCTTTCGTCTGAATATCTGTCTTTTCTGGACTTCCATGTGCGTTCTATGAGAGATTTAATCGCTTGGTCGTCAAGCCCCTCACGCATGGGCTTCCTAAGATCTTTTCCATCGGATCCAAACAAACAAGTGTATAAAGTCCCCTCGGGTGAAAGTCTCATCCTAGTACAATTGCCGCAAAAAGGGGCTGTAACAGAACTAATCACTCCAATTTCCCCAGAGCCATCTTGATACCTGAATCTTCGAGCAACCTCACTAGAATAATTAGGCTCCAAAGGCTCTAAATGAAATTCGGAATTTAGCAAAGAAATTATCTCAGATGAAGGAACTACTTGGTCCATTAACCAGCCATTTCTATTTCCAACATCCATATATTCAATAAACCTAAGAATGATATTATTCTTTCGACAATAATCAGCTAATTCTATTAAAGTATGATCGTTAACATTCCTTTGAACTACAGAATTCACCTTTATGGGATCAAAACCAACTTCACGTGCAGCATCTATTCCTTCGATTACTTTATCAATACCAAATGATCTTCCATTCATTTTACGAAATATTTCATCATCCAATGTATCTAAACTAACAGTAATTCGATTTAGTCCTGCATCTTTTAAAGCTTGCGCTTTTTGAGGCAATAAATATGCATTGGTTGTCATAGTCAAATCAGAAATACCAGAAATATTAGATAACATTGTGATAAGTTTTTCCAAATCACTCCTTACAAGAGGTTCTCCTCCAGTAAGGCGTATCTTCTCAACTCCCATGCCAACCATTATCTTTGCAACTCGAGTGATCTCTTCAAAAGTAAGCAATTCTTTCTTTGGTAGAAATTGGTACCTTTCTCCATATATTTCTGCCGGCATACAATAAGTACACCTAAAATTGCATCTATCAGTCACCGAGATCCTTAAATCACGTAAGGGCCTCTTTAAAGTGTCAAAAACTAAGTTCTGTTCACCTGGAGATTCCATCAATATCGCACCTTTTTTAAATGATGGGTTTCTAAAAATCCAACATAGTTAAAATAATCTATTATGTATTTTACTACACGTAAGAAGAAATTCTTCAACTTTTAAAGCAGCCAAGCCTCTATGACTAATTAAATTCTTTTCTTCTCTGGACAATTGTGCCATCGTTTTATGGTATTTAGGTAAATGAAAAATTGGGTCGTACCCAAAGCCATTCTGGCCTAATGGTTTTGGAATGACTTCTCCTTCACATATGCCATCAAACGTCCTTGTGTCTAGATTGGGGTGGGCTATTGCTATTACACTGCGGAACCTAGCAACCCAGGGCCTTTTAAATGGCTTTAACCTATTTAATAAAAAATTAACTTTTTGGTTATCCGTTGCATCTTCTCCTGCATATCTTGCAGAAAAAACTCCCGGTTCGCCTCCTAAAATATCTACTTCTAGACCAGAATCATCCGCAATAGTAAGACATCCTGAAAGTTTTGAGTAATGTTCAGCCTTTATTATCGCATTTTCCCAAAATGTGGATCCTGTTTCTTCAACTACTTTATCAATTCCTACATTCTCCAAAGAGATTAGTTGATAGGGGAGCTTGCTAAACAAGGCCTTAAATTCCACAAATTTTCCTTGATTTGCAGTTCCTATTACAATGCTATCAGTCATTTAAATCTCTGCAGAGAATCACTGAGCGGTATTATCCTCTCCAGCATCTAAGTTTCCTCCAACTTGCCTTAAGAAATCCTCAACTTCCGGAGAAAGAGCGATATCTTCAGAAGTATCATTTTCTGGAGTTGAAACAGTCCTATCATAGTAAATTTCTAATTGTTTAATTAAATTTTTAACTTCAGAGTTGCTGCTAAGCGCACCCTCAATCTCAGAATACTGTATTTTCCCTCGATCAACATCTACTAAGGATTCAGAAAATCCAAAAATGCTAGAAAGCACCTCAATAAGCCTGGCGGTACCCATGAAATCTTGTTCTAACTGAACATACTGAGGAAGGTGGACCATTAGGCTAGAGGACATTATTCCCTTTGCTTTTAGGGAGTCAGAAACCAAATTTACAATACTAGTCGGCCCTTGATAATTGCTTCCCTGTTCCACCACTAATCCACGTGCCAAATCCATTTGATCGTCATTGAGTGATCCAGTAACCAATAAGGGTCTTGTATGCGGTACTGAATCGTACATTCCTCCAATACGAAAATGCTCGGCTACTTTAAAATACTCTAACAACTCAACTATCGACTCAGTATAGTCTTCCCCAGACATATGAGGTTCTCTTATATGAAGAAAGAGAAAATCTCTATCAGATTCATCATCATGAGCAAAATTAATAATTGAATTGGGGGTAATTGTTGTCCTCTGTCCGTCCACAAGTTTAAGCCTCGGTCGGTACCTCGTGAAGTCAAAAAAAGCTCCAGGCCTACTTAGCCTCCCGAGTTCTTGAGCTCCCAAATGACGCTCAAGCCGATTTAATGCCATGGTTCCCACCTTACCAACATCAATCCATGGCCTCAACATTGAAATTGCACATGGAGATTTTAATTCTGGAACCGAGTCTAAAATTTCAAACGCACCAATTTTCATAATCTTCTCGAAACTCCTAATTCATATACCGCCCACCATCAAGATTTATTGCCTGTCCAGTAATATTCATTGAATCCTCAGAGACTAAAAAAGCAGCAAGTTTCCCGACATCTTCAGGAGTCTGCTCCCTCCCCATTGGTATCCAACTCTCTACTGTTTTATCAAAAAGTTCTCTCCCTGAGAATCCTTTGAGTGATGAATCGTATCCGTAATTGGTACGATTCTCTGCTATCGCCTCCCAAATCGGGGTCCATAGTAATCCAGGACAAATTGCATTAACATTTATGTTAAATGCCGCCAATCTTAAAGCGTATGTTCGAGTAACACTAACCACCCCTGCTTTGCTAGCGGAATAATGAGGAGTATCTGGACTTCCTTGTCTTGCAGCAATACTAGCAATATTTACAATCTTGCCAAATTTCCTATCCATCATTTTAAAAGATACTTGCTCAGTCACCTGAGCGAGTCCTTTTAAATTTACACCGAGAACTGCATCCCAATCTTCGGTATTAGGCCTTTGTCGAGAAGGCCAATCCTTACCACCAATTACACCGGCATTATTTATCAAACCATCAATATGGTCATATTTAGAAATCACATCTCTGATCATTTTGTCGATACTAGACTCATTAGTTACATCTAGCTCGATCGCCTCGACAGTTGACCCAGATTGTCTTAAGGATTTCGCGACTTCTTGAGCTCCTTCCAGAAATTTATCAGCTACTACTACTATCGCTCCTTGTTCAGCCATTGTTGAACTAATCCCTTTGCCAATCCCACTAGCTGCCCCAGTAACTATAATAATTCTACCAGTTAGATCTATCATGAGCTCCTCAAACTCTAAAAGTTCGTTAATTCATCGATTTCAGATTTTTTGTTTCCTATAATTAATTTCTCGCCGAAGCGAATCAAAGGCCTCTTAATTAATCGTGGTTCTTCTAGCATCATTTTGACCATATCATTTTCAGTCAATGAATTTAATTCCACATTCAGTTTCTTAAACGATGGGCTCCTGCTTGAAAAAACGTCGGCGATAGCATAATCCCCTATCATTTGCCGTAGTTGTACTTCAGTAAAAGGATCTTTAAAAAAATCTCTCTCTACAAAATCTACTTCTTTTTCAGAGAGCGACGCTCTCAATTTGCGACAAGTCCCTCAGGTGCCCCATCCAAAAAGTTGTAACTGATCCATAATTCATCCTTTAGTGATCCATATCAGACGAACTATACAGGACAAAAGGCTTAGGTGGCAACGAAATTGCCGTCCGCATTTGACTGAAACTCAGCTGAGGGCCTAATTAAATACCCATCTGCTTCAAGCAATGAAATGTAACTATATGAGCTGTTTTGAAACTTTTCATATCCACCCTCCCGCCGATCTAAAATTGACACAACCTTAACAACCTCACAATTCTCAGACTCTAAAACATTAATGGCATGAAATAAACTGCCTCCTGATGTACAGGTGTCATCAACTACTAATACTTTAGCATTGCGTGGCACAGGTCCCTCAATCAATCGCGTTGTTCCATGTTCTTTCTGCTCTTTCCGAATAATTCCAGCCGGAATCAGTCTTTCTCCACGAATTTGACTCAACAAGCCAACTGCAGAAACAATAGGATCGGCCCCCAAAGTGGGTCCCGCGATAAAGTTTGCTCCACATTCTAAGGTAATGGGCAATATGACTTCCGCAACTGCTCTCGCTCCTTCAGGATGCAATGTCAATAATCGTCCATCAAAATAATAATGGCTTTTTGCGCCTGAAGATAATTGAAATTCACCAAACTGGAGAGCATTCAGTTCTCTGGAAATCTCGAGAATTCTTTCAACTTTTGACAGCAAATGTTGCATAAATCCTCCATTCAGAAATATATTTTACGCTTTTATATTAGTAGGATTATTTAACAAAGTCACTAATTATAATTAAAGTAGCATCGGCTGGGAAATAAGTAAAATGCTAAAAGCCATGAAAGTCAAAAAGAAAATAAATAAGGGCAATTTTGTTAAAATAAATGCTCTTTTTGAGTCAATCATTTGATTAATAATAGTGTTAGAAACAAAAGCAGAACAGCTCCCCCCAATTATTATAGAAATTACTAAAATCAAAAATGCACCTTTTGCATTAAAAATGAATAGATCCTTAGCGAAATTTGCTGTCCCGAATAAATCCCATCCAAATCCAAATGGGTCTGATACCAAAGGGATTATCAGTTGGGCATCAACTAAGAAAAAAACAAATCCGTGTGCGAAATTGACAAAGATAGTGAAAGGAATCAATATCCAGATTAGACGCAGCTTCAATTCTAATGACGGCAATTTAGTTCCTGAGAAAAATTTCATTGCATGAATAGCTCCAGAATACAACGCAAAGACCATTCTCCAAAACAACAACATCCCCAAGAAATCGATGAGATAACCCGGAACCGCACTGTATACCGACACCCCTGTCATATCGTGAATCACTCCTATCCAATAAGCCTTTATAGATAGCCATAGGGGTGCTTCCAAAATTGCCGCGTAGATTATATTGCTTGAAAAAGCAGTGATAAAAACCATCATCGCGTAAGACGGCTTTTTCAAATTCGTTAGACCCACACACAACGGTCGTAAAAAAATGGATTTCTTTACTTTATATTCAATCGAAGAAGGGAAATTAGTTGTTTTTGTATTTTTTCTAAACTCTAATATCGCAAAACATGATAATAATTCAAAGGCGATACAAATAGGGTCAAAATTTTTCAGCCAAATAGTTTTCCCAAAAGCAATCATTCCAGCCCAAGTAACAAACGAATATATCAATATAGTAAAACCCAAAAACAAGGGTTTCGCAGAACCTGTAAAAACATTCTCTAGCCAACCAAGAACTAGAATTAAAATCACTGCAGGCCAAACGTCCAAAATTTTGGGATAGTCCCAGATGCCTGTATCCCTGTGATCATGTTTTCTGCCCAATGCGATTTCAGTCCATTCATATATAGCTTTCCAAGGATTGAGCAAAATCCATACATTCCCTAAAAAGGCACTAATTAGTCCAATTCCAGTCCACCAAATCACCCAAATAAAAGTAGGAGACAAATTTGCTGCCGGATTCTGTGAGCCCAAAAAAGATGTAATTGTTAACAGGATCAAAATTGAAATTGAAATTAATTTCAATGAATTTAGTAAAATATTATTGATTAGAAACTTTCTAATAATTCTCACTTGTAGAATGTTATATTTTGCGTCATGTATCAATTTATGCTGTGCATAAAAACCACTTTGATTCACTAAAAACAGCAATCCCATTAGCAAAAAAATAAACAATATTACAAAACTGATATCAACTGGGGATTTGTAACGTTCTGAAAAGCTATGAGCAAAGAGAATCTCATTAAATGAAATTACTATTACACTCGCTATCCATGACGCTATTAAAATTCTTTTAATCATCTGAATATTTACTGTAGCTTAAATTGAATCTTTTACCCTTCTTGATCTTTTTTGTTCAACAAATATTCTTCTTGCGGAGAATCCGAGCACTACTAGAAAACCTATTACTGCAACTAATGTTATAGCTCCAGTCAACGGATGTGTTTTCACTACATTGAGTCGAAAAACCACCGCTTCTGAATATTGATTCATAGTTATGGTCACAAGAATATCCCAAGGCCCTTCTTTATCTACATTTATCAGACCGTCAAAGTATGTAGAATCTATTGGGTCATTTTCAAAAAAAGTTTCCTCTACAAAAGAACTTCCACTCGGCCCCGTCGCAACTACAGAAATTTCCGCATTATCTATAAATTCTCCTGATGTTAATTCTTTGACTCTTATAGAGATATGTACTACACCAATTCTTGGATCGGATGGAATTGTTCCCAAAGATACTTGAAAGCTATCAGATTCAACATTTTTCCAATCAGTTACTCTCCCGTTCGCATAAACTCCATCCAGAGATGAAATCAAAGATAAAAGAAAGATCGTAATAGTGATTAGTGTGAGCAACACTGATGTAAAAGGAATATACGTTTTTTTTCTAAAAATTTCTGGCTTCAACATGCAAGCCTATATCTCAAAACCCAACTCCGACGCTACCGACTCCATATCCTTATCTCCGCGACCGCTTAGATTTAACACTATTGTGCGTTCATTTGATAAGGTAGGAGCCAACTGAGACACATAATAAATAGCATGTGCCGTTTCAAGGGCTGGGATTATTCCCTCGGTTTTACATAACAACTGTAAGCCTTCCAAGGCTTCAGAATCTGTAACGTTGACATAGTTTGCCCTTCCACTATCTTTCAACCAGCTATGCTCTGGCCCCACTCCCGGGTAATCTAATCCAGCCGACACACTATGCGTTTCCTTTACTTGACCATTCTCATCTTGCAACAAATAAGACATGCTTCCATGAAGAACCCCTATTTCACCAGCCGCAAGGGCACTAGCGTGCTCTCCAGTTTCAATTCCTCTTCCGGCTGCCTCAACACCTATTAACTTAACACTGGGAAAATCTACAAACTCATGAAAAAGGCCCATAGCGTTGCTTCCTCCACCCACACATGCGATTGCATAATCAGGCAAATTCCCTGTCATTTCGATCATCTGCTGATGAGCCTCAGAACCAATCACACTTTGAAAATCTCTAACTATCATAGGATATGGATGTGGTCCAACAACGCTTCCAATCAAATAATGTGTCGAATTAACATTTGTGACCCAATCTCGAATACATTCATTTATCGCATCTTTTAAAGTTTTACTACCGCTATCAACAGAGCGGACATCAGCACCTAGTAACTTCATTCTAAAAACGTTAAGTGCTTGTCTTTTAATATCTTCAGAACCCATATATACGACACATTCTTGTTTTAACATTGCACAAACTGTTGCGACAGCAACACCGTGTTGCCCCGCTCCCGTTTCAGCAATGACGCGATTTTTTCCCATTCGCGATGTCAGCAAAGCTTGCCCTAAAGCATTATTAATCTTATGCGCTCCCGTATGTGCCAGATCTTCTCTCTTCAAAAATATTCGCGCACCACCCAATTCACGGGTTAGATTTTGGGCATAGTAAAGAGCGGTAGGCCTACCTACATATTCCTTGCCGAGCTGATCTAAAGTTTGAAGAAACTCTTTATCTTTTAAGGCTTCAAGATAAGCAACTTCAAGTTCGTCGATTGCTTTCATAAGAGTTTCAGGGACAAATCGCCCTCCGAATATTCCAAATCTTCCCTTAGAATCAGGCATAGATGTATTAGTATTCATTTTAATTCCTAAAAGGCTTTGAAATATTTGTAATCATGGTTTAATCGCATATTATAGCACTTCCTAATAAATACTTAATGATCGGTGTTAGAGTGATAGTATCTTTTACTGAAATAATCTAGAAAATATTTGATAACAATCAATAACAATGCCCCACAAATGGAAAACGCTCCAACTAATAAGGAGGCATGAAAAAAGAATTGTTGATTGAAAATAGCTACTAAATAATCATACCTTGGGTCTAACATCCAAAAATCATTCGTAAAACTCAATATATGGAAAAGGTGGAAAATGCGATCAAAAGATAACAAAACACCTAACGAAACAATCAAAATTAGAAACAATGTAGTGTACGCCCCCCAGGCAACAAAATTCATTATCTCAAGAAATCCTTCCATCCTGCGCAATGAAACTTGTGCGACAATTAATAAGGCTAAAGCAATCAAACTAACAGATTGTAAAAGGAAAACTCCTTTAAAAAGTACTTTGACGTCTTTCATATGATGAACTTCTTTTGGATTAAAAATATTTTCAACCGACCGTCCATGAATCTTTGACGGAATGACCAAAAGTTCATTTTCATTATAAAAATAATCTTGAACACGGCCAGAAATTCTTAAAAGTTCTTCCTTGTCTATCCCTGTGTATTGCGCAATACCGGATTGGTCAAATTCAAAATTATAAAATCCTGTAAAATTCACTACAACACGCACGCTGGTTGTAATTAAAAGCAGAGGTATTAAACCGATTACAACAATTGTGCGAAATGTTTGCAAGAAAGACATAACTATTCAATCATACCATTTGATGGGAGTTGAAAATGAATCCTGATGAAACATTTCCACACACGTTTGCCGGTGTTTTGAATTTAGTGAAATATCTCCGAAGTCCAAGTGGTTGTCCTTGGGATAAAAAACAAAATCATATGTCAATGAAAGAACAACTTATCGAAGAATGTTACGAACTTATTGAAGCCATCGAGAGTAATGACCCCAAATTAATAGCCGAAGAACTTGGTGACGTGCTTTTAAATTTATTAATGCATATGTCGATCGCTGAAAACGATCAATCATTCACTCCGAAAGATGTGTATAAAACGTTGATCGAAAAATTGATTTACCGACACCCTCATGTTTTTAAAAGTCCAGAATTGAAAGATCCCGAAGAAGTTAAAAGCAACTGGCAGCAACTTAAAAGTCTTGAAAAGCCTGAATCTTCGTTACTATCTGGAATCCCCAAGACACTTCCAGCCTTAGCATTTGCACAACAATCCCAATATCGAGCTTCGGTAAATAAGTTCGACTGGACAGATATTGATGGGGTGCTTTCTAAAATTACTGAAGAGGCAAACGAACTTAAGACTGCACAAACCAAACCCGAACAAGAATCCGAATTTGGAGATCTGTTGTTTTCAATCGTAAACCTAGCAAGATGGTTAGAAATAGAAGCTGAATCTTCCTTAAGGCATGCCAATCAACGTTTCACTGCACGCTTTGAGATAATGGAGGATTTATGCAAAGCGAAAGGCCTCGACTTTTTTGACTTGTCTGATAATGAAAAAGACCTCCTTTGGCAAACCGCCAAAGCGGTTGGAATCTGAGAATCAAATTTAGGGATACATCTTTACAATGTCAGAACAAAGCAAAAAAACACAAGAAAATATCCAGAAACTTGCCATAAAGCTCGCAGGTGAAGCAGGCCGCATCTTAGATGAGCAATTCAGAAAACCTCTTTCAATAGAATACAAAGATAAATCCAAATTAGATCCAGTCACAAATATCGATAAGCAAATCCAAACACATCTCCAAAACTCTATCAAATCACATTTTCCCGAGCATGGATTTTTGGGAGAGGAAGAGAATTCAGAAACTGCGCAACAGGAATCTGTCTCAGAATTTTTATGGGTCGTCGACCCAATTGACGGTACCAAAAATTTCATTGCCGGACTACCAATCTATGCTTGTTCCATTGCTGTCCTGTATAGAGGATGCCCCTATATGGGAGCCATATTTTTACCTTGGCCTAATTCTGAAGGCGGCAGCATATTGCATGCAATGAGGGGGTTAGGGGCATATTTTAACAATGAAAAAATTGTGTCCCCTAAAGACAGTCAAGAAAGTGAATTTTCGGGACTAAAAACTTTACCAGGATCTTTCACAAACTTGTTTAATCCTTCTCAGGTTTTGAAAAATAAAATCGGTGATTTTAGAATGACCGGTAGCATAGCATATGAAATGGGAATGTCTGCTTTAGGTATCACCGAATTAATGGTCTCAAGCGCCCCAAGCATTTGGGACGTCGCAGCTGGTATTTGCATAGTGGTTGAATCTGGAGGATTGGTTATGGAAGGTGTTTCACGAAAGAAAAGGTTCAAAATTCTCGAGGGATTTAAATGGAGCGACTTCACCACGTTCAATGCTGACAATCTACCCTTTGAAAATCTTACTGCTTCCAACCTTAGAAAATGGAGAAACCCTCTGATCGCAGGCTCTCCAAAAATAGTTAAATTTACTGCTTCCAACCTTAGAAAACGCTGACAGCCCAAACTCATTGAACAAGAAGATTTTCTTTAAATTCAGTCTCAGACTTGCGAGCTGTGTTGGGAAGGATGCTCTTCATCCTTTACTTTTCTCAAAACGGCTACACCTACAACAAGCAATCCCAGAAGTGCAATCAAGGCGATCCTCATTCTAGAAGATTCATATTCTGTAAAGGACATTACTTGGCCAGAAATCCAGTCACTGCCAACCCAATTAAAGATTTTCGCTATCAATACCCACTGTGTCGCTGTCACTGCAGCCCAGATTAAAGGACCTACCACTGCAGAAAGTCGCCCCACCATTTGGTAAAGACCAAAAAATTGTCCAACCTGCCCAACAGGTGCAATACGTGTTAAAAGAACCCTATCTGCAGTCCATGTCCCTCCTAGGGCCGATCCAGCCAAAACAGCCACCCCGTAAAATTGTACTATTTCACTTGCAAAAACTGCCCACAAAAGTGACACACTCCAAATAGCTAAAATAATCAGCAACGTTACTTTCGGACCAATTTTTGTCACCATCCATCCATAAAGAAACGCCGAGAACAAAGCAGACAAAACACCTAATATCAACACTAATTCTGTACCGGTAAAGCTTATGCCTGCTAAATTCAACGCTTCAGTTTTCGCTGCATCTTCTCCCAAAATTGAAGTTATATAAATCGCCATGAATGCAATCAAAGTATTAATTGCATCTAAATAAAAAAACCTTGCTGTTATGAATTGAAAAAGGTTTCTATTTTGTTTGATATTTTTTAAAGTGGCAAAAAGTTGCCTGTATCCTTCAACAATGATTCTCCAGTCGAATTTTCGTTCGTCTGGCCTACGCTCACGTATTGCAAAAAACAGTGGCAGGGCAATCACAATGTAAAGTATGGCAGTTGGGATAAAAGTAGCTGATTCATCAGCCCCCTCAGCCGTTGCCAATGGGGCCAAAAGGATAATGGTCAAAATACTCCCTATGTAACCTATGCCTACTCCAAAACCTGAAACTATCCCCCTGTTCTCAGCCGTGCTGACTTGAGGTAACAATGCATTGTAAAAAACTTCAGCCGATTGGTAAGCAAAATTTGCAATCGCAAACAGAATTAGAGGCAAAATCATGCTTTGCGATTGGCCTAAAAGAGCTGTGCATCCAACACATATAATGACAAATATCCTCAAAAACGGGATCCTTTTTCCATAGGTGTCAGAAATCGCACCAAGAATCGGCAATATAGCAGCAGCAGCCAACATAGAAATTGCAACAGTCATAGCGTATTCAGCAGAACTTACGCCACCATTATCACGTGTTATCCATAACGGGAAAAAAAAGGATAGTATAGCTAAACTAAATATTGTGTTTGCCAGATCATAAATCGCCCACGAAATAGTGGGGAGTTTAAAAATACTTTGTCTTTTCCCGGCATCTTTCAAAGGGTCCCTGCTTTCGAATCACAACCACAAAATTCCTAGCACAGCCCAACCTCAGACAACAGAAAGTGTTAGAATAATGGATGTGAAAATTACTTAATTGAATGCCAAACATCAGCCAATTCACAATTACGACTTCGCGATTATAGCTTGCACGAGATGATAATGCTACCTGAAAATATTGTTATACAAGGCGCAAGAGAACACAATCTTAAAAACTTGAGTGTAACTATTCCACGAAATAAATTGGTTGTAGTAACAGGCGTTTCAGGCTCTGGGAAAAGCACCTTGGCATTCGATACAATTTACGCCGAGGGGCAGCGTCGATATGTAGAATCTCTTTCCTCCTACGCACGACAATTTTTAGGCAGAATGGACAAACCCGAAGTAGATTACATAGGTGGTCTTTCACCCTCAATATCAATAGACCAAAAAGGTGTATCTCATAACCCACGGTCTACAGTTGGCACAGTAACAGAAATATATGATTACTTAAGATTGTTTTTTGCGAGAGTCGGGCACCCGCATTGTTACAATTGTAATCTTCCTATTCAAAAGCAAACAGTTCAACAGATTGTTGATACAATTTCTCAATTAAAGAATAATTCACGAATTCAAATTTTATCTCCCCTTGTCCGACGACGAAAAGGAGAACATAAAGATATTTTTGAGAAAGCTAGGCAAGAGGGCTTCGTCAGGGTAAGAGTTAATGGTCAAATACATGATTTGTCAGAAGATTTCTCCTTAAATAAACAACAATGGCACACAATCGAAATTGTGGTTGACCGACTGGTCATCAGTCAAAAAACTGATCTTGGCAGATTAACAGACTCAGTAGAAACTGCTCTCAAAATGTCTGATGGCATCCTAATTGTCTCAATATCTGATTCGAAAGACATTTTATTTTCTGAACAATTTGCCTGTCTAGATTGCAACATCAGTCTGAGCGAATTAGAACCACGAACCTTCAGTTTTAACAATCCTCATGGTGCTTGTTCAACATGTGCAGGAATAGGCTATAAATTGGAAGTCGATCCTGATTTGGTTGTTCCTGATAAATCAAAAAGCATCAATGAGGGAGCTATTAACCACCCATGGTCCAAATCAGGGGCAATGACTCCCTGGTTTGCCAGTCAATTATCCTCTTTAGCAGAGCAACATGATTTTTCAATAAATTTACCTATTAAAAAATTAAAAGAGGAACATCTAAATATAATATTATTTGGGTCTAAAGATGCGTCCGGTAATAGAAAATATAAATCCCGTCGAGGCCGTAGATTTCGATGGAGATCAGCTTTTGAAGGTGTAATTACTAGCCTGCAAAGACGTCATCAATCAACTGAGTCTGAGTCAGTACGACGAGAAATAGAACGCTATATGACAGCAATGGATTGTGTTTCATGTAGTGGCAATAAATTAAAACCTGAAGCATTGGCCGTAACAATTTGTGGGCGGAATATTTCATCTATCTCTAACTCCTCAATTTCAGAAGTTTTGTCTTGGATTATAGAAATTTCCTCCAACCACACATCAGAAGATTCTAGCGGGGAAATACAAATCTTAACACCTCGTGAAAAAACTATAGCTGCTGAAATAATCAAAGAGATTAAGTCACGTTTAGCATTCTTAAAAAACGTTGGTCTCGATTATCTTACGCTTTCACGCCGAGCATCCACACTTAGTGGAGGAGAATCTCAAAGAATTAGATTGGCAACTCAAATTGGCTCAGGCCTTATGGGTGTTCTTTATGTATGTGATGAACCTAGCATAGGTTTGCATCCGGCTGATGATTCTAGATTAATCACCACTCTTAAGGGTCTTCGTGATATAGGAAATACAGTCCTGATTGTGGAACATGATGAGGCAATCATGCGTTCTTCTGACTTTATAGTAGATTTAGGCCCTGGTGCCGGAGAGAATGGCGGTGAGCTAGTAGCTGCCGGTACGATCGATGACATAATATCCTGCAAAACATCAATCACAGGTCAATATTTGGGAGGATACAAAACCATTTCCTCTCCCCAAACTCGTCGACCTCCATCTGACAAATCCTTGCTAATACGTAATCCTCGTGCAAACAATTTGAAGGGCGAAGATGTAATAATTCCGCTCGGATTACTAGTTTGTGTGACAGGAGTCTCTGGCTCTGGAAAAAGTACATTGGTAAATGAATTGCTATACAAGTCATTAGCTCAATCAATAAATCGTTCTCGTGAAAGACCTGGTAATTTCGGGGGTATAGAAGGAATCGAACACATTGATAAAGTAGTTAATATTGATCAAGCTCCCATAGGGAGAACACCTAGAAGCAATCCTGCCACATACACTGGTGCTTTCACTCCAATCCGAGAATTGTTCTCAACCGTACAAGAAGCTCGTGCAAGAGGATACAAACCAGGCCGATTTTCATTTAATGTAAAAGGGGGCCGTTGTGAAGCTTGTGCTGGAGGGGGTTTCATAACCATCGAAATGCAGTTCCTTCCTGACGTGACTGTACCATGTGAGTCATGTGGAGGGAAACGGTACAATCGCGAGGCATTGGAAATTCTTTGGAAGGGAAAAAACATTGCTGACGTTCTTTCAATGACTGTTTCAGAAGCTTTGACATTTTTTAGTAACATACCTTCTATTCGTAACAAGCTTCAAACGATGAATGATGTAGGCCTTGGATATATTCGATTAGGCCAGCCAGCCACACAAATTAGTGGAGGAGAAGCACAAAGAGTGAAACTAGCTTCTGAATTAAGTAAGCGCCCAACTGGAAAGACCATTTATATTCTAGATGAACCAACTACCGGATTATCATTCCATGATTGCGATCTTTTGATAGCAGTCCTTCAGCGATTGGTAGATTCTGGAAATTCCGTGGTATTAATTGAGCATCATTTAGACCTCATTAACAATGCTGACTGGATAATAGATTTGGGTCCAGGCGCTGGAAACAAAGGAGGCGAAATTGTCGCTCAAGGAACCCCTGAACAGTTGACTGCCGTCACTAAATCTCAAACTGGAATTTATTTGAATGCACATGTTGGAGACCTAAAATCGACGAAACCAAAAATACTAGTGAAGGAGACCTAAAATCGACGAAAAGTCATTAAAAGAATTAATCGAAAAAGTTAAATCCGGGGCAATTTCAACCAACGACGCAATCGGAGTAATAAAAGCTTTACCTTATGAAGATATTGGATTCGCTAAGGTAGATCATCATCGCGGTATTAGAAAAGGCTTCCCAGAGGTGATTTTTGGAGAGGGAAAAACTCCACACCAAGTCAAAGAAATTGCTGCATCCATTCTGCGTAATAATGACCGACTATTGGTTACAAGATCCAACGCAGACCAATTCAAATTACTTTCAACTGAGATTCACGATGCAAAATTTGACTCAGAAGCCAAATTGATTTTCGTGAATCGTACAAAAGCAGAGGTTTTAAGGTCGGGTATTTTGGTGATGTGTGCAGGCACATCGGACCTTCCAGTTGCAAAGGAAGCATGTATCACAGCAGAGATGATGGGTAACAAAGTTCGATTAATATCAGATGTTGGTGTAGCTGGAATTCACAGATTATTTGATCAACAAACATATATAAATAATGCGAGAGTTATCGTTGTTATTGCAGGAATGGAAGGAGCGTTGCCATCTGTAATCGGAGGTTTGGCAAAAGCTCCGATCGTTGCTGTGCCTACAAGTGTTGGGTATGGAGCTTCATTCAACGGACTCGCAGCACTGTTGGCTATGATGAACAGTTGTGCAACTGGTGTTGGCGTTGTGAATGTTGACAACGGATTTGGAGGTGGTTACCTTGCTTCATTAATCAACCAACTTCCTTCACTGAATGAATCTATTGATAATCAATAATTGCTCTACCGAAAATCTTGCCATTTTCTAAGTCAGAACACGCTCTATTAATATCTTCTAGACGATAACGCTGGGTAACAAGTTGATCTAAGGGGAATTTCCCTTCCTCAAACCATCTTAAGAATAATTCGAAATCTTTTTCTGGGTAAGTAGCCCCTAGGCTACCTCTATATGTACGCTGGTGGAGCATAAATAATGCGGGATCTAAACTCATTGGCTCAGAGCCGGGCATACCTATTAGCACGGCCATCCCGCCATGATTATCGGCTCCAGGTCCTCCACCTCTAGTAGAAGACAAAATTTGCTCATTGGTCAGTTTAATACCAATTGCGTCCATTGCATAATCAGCCCCTCCTCCAGTGATTTCAATTATCTTCTCAATCGGATTTTCAATGGATGCATTAATTGTATGTGTAGCCCCAAACTTCTTAGAAAATTCCAATTTTTCATCCAGTAAGTCTATTGCTATTATTGGATAGGCTTCTAATATAGAAGCCATTTGAATAGCACAAAGACCTACTCCGCCAGCACCATAAACGGCAACAGACTCTCCTGGCCTTACTTGAGCTGTATTCATCACCGCTCCAGCACCAGTAAGAACAGCACATCCAACTATACTAATGATATCCAAAGGATAGTGACTTCCAACCGGAACAACTAATTCCCCAGAGGTCAAAACATCTTCGCTCCATGTGTATACAGGCGTACTGATGGGAATTTCATGATAGCTCGCTCCAGTTGGGTCTGCTGGTATCCTTCCCTGAATAGGGTTTCTACGAACCCAGGTGACAATCACACTATCACCCTCTTTAACATGCGAAACCCCTTCCCCAACCCCTGTAACTATCCCTGCACCTTCATGGCCAAATAACGAGGGTTTTGGAATAGAAAGGTTCTGCATTTGGTGAAGTTGTGAATGACAAACCCCGCTAGACATTAATTTAACCGATACTTGTCCAGAACCAGGATCTGGCAACTCGATATCATCCACAATCAGTTTAGGCTCGTCAGATAGTTGAATTGCTGCAGCTGTCTTCATAAAATCCTCCCGAAGATCGACACAATATTAATATTCTGAAGGAATATCAGTCAACTAATAAATTAAATCTCAACTAATTGACTTTTGAATTGAGACTTGCAGTGAGCAAAATTGAGGAATATGATGCAAGTCGAGGTTAAAATGCCATCTCCAGAGTATCAATTTACTGAAATTAGTCGTTTGGAACCAGAATCCATTGGAGAGCCCGGGAAGCGTACATTTCGCCTACTAGCTGACAGCGGCACCAGTTCCGCCATTTTATGGCTTGAAAAAGAGCAGCTTTTTCAACTAGCAATAGCTGCCCAGCAAATATATGACGAGCTACCATCATCGGTGGGTTCCACCTCCGTCGATTCCCCAACAGAATTTGAAGCACCCGAATTCACTAACTTGGAATTCCAAATTTACAAATTGGCTATGGGTCATGACCAAGCCAGCAGCATGTTTATTATTGACGCCTATGATTCTGAAACACATGAACCAACCGTTCGACTATGGGCTAGTCGAACCCAAATTGAGAACTTTCTGTCTGAAGCCCTGAGGGTAGTGGCTTCAGGCCGGCCGCTATGTCCGCTCTGCTCTAACCCTATAAATATAGATGGACATCAATGCCCAAGATCAAATGGTAAAGTGCACATAGACAGAATATCTGAATAGCTAACTATGAATTCCATCAAAGATCTATGAATGTAACCAATTATCCACTGCCAGAGGATTCAATTAGTCCAGATGGATTCGAATTGATTGACTTAGATCAAAAGTCTCAATTGCCTTTTCTAAAAACCGCCGAAATAATCGGCGGCTATTTAGCTCCCTATGGTTCAAACCACACATTTGTAATTTTCCTAGATGTCGGCGAAGGCAAATGTATCCGTGCAATTTATAAACCAGAAAAAGGCGAACGCCCTTTGAGGGATTTCCCATTGGGGACGCTTTACAAAAGAGAACTTGCCTCGGCCAATCTTAGCAATCTGATAGGATGGCCAAATATCCCTCTAACAATTTCTAGGGACGGCCCTCATGGAGTGGGAATATTTCAGCAATATATATATCACGACCCCAAAATCACATATTTTGAATTGCGTGACGATATTTCTTTCGATGCAAGATTGGAGCAGATTGCGGCATTTGATTTGCTAGCCAATAATGCAGACCGTAAAGCTGGCCACTGCATCTTAGACTATAACAACAAAATCTGGAGTATTGATCATGGCCTTACATTTCACCAATCATTTAAGTTGCGCACTGTCATGGTGGAATTATGGGGAAAAGAATTTTCCAAAGAATTGATAAATGATCTTCAGAATCTGCTTGAAAGGCTAAGTGAAACATCCACCAATTCTTCCAATAACATTTCATTTTTGATATCTACAGTAGAATATGAATCTTTACAGTTTCGATTAGAATATCTTCTGCAGAATCCCCTATTTCCGATTTTAGATCCGAACTTCAATATTCCATATCCCTTAATTTAATTTTGTGATATAATTTGCCCTCGCATGCATTGTTGACGTGTTAATCGATTTAATTTTCACTATCATATTTTAGGAGGAAAAGCTTGGCGTATGTCACTCTAAGAGACGGAGAGGATTCCGAGGGGCTTTTAAAAAGGTTTCAAAGCCAGATGCAACGCTCGGGTATTATGAGAGAACTAAGAAATCGTCGATCCTTTTTATCTAAGGGAGAACGCAGACGCCTAGAGAGGCAGAGAAGTATTCGTCGAGCCAGAAGAAGAATCCGAAACTCCCGAATGCGACAATAATACTCCGCCTCCATTTCTTAACTCTTCATCAATGTCATATCTTTGAATTTTTCAGAGAATTTTCGATGAATAATTTTATTTGCAGCTAGCACGCCCTTACTATCAAGCGTGATTTCATTTCCATACCTGTCAGTTATCTCCCCTCCAGCCTCTTTAATTAACAAAATCCCCGCCACTTGATCCCATGGCGACAATTGGGGATGTATGTATATGTCATACCTTCCAGAAGCAATATACGCAAGCCCTAAAGCCGAGGATCCCATCAGTCTCGCTGCAGCAACTTTTCCCCAAGCACCCCCAATCACATCTAAAGTCTGCGCGCCAGTTACTCCGGTATAACTTAGATCAAATCCTAACAAACATCTGGAAAGCTGTTCTTTGTTAGATACTTGGACTCTTTCTGCATTCAAATATGACCCGCCTCCCCTTTCTGCATAAAACATTTCATCACGTAAAGGATCGTAAGTGATTCCCATCAAAACTTTTCCTTTGAAGGCTAATCCAATTACTAGAGAAAAAAACGGAATCCCAGTTGCGTAATTCCGAGTTCCATCAATTGGATCAACTATCCATACAAACCCATCATCGATTTCAGCTCCCCCAGATTCTTCGCCTAAAAATCCCATTTCTGGAAATTCGGCATTAAGCATTGACTTCATTAATGTTTCAGAAGCTTTGTCTGCATCTGTTACAACATCATTAATACCCTTGACTGAAATTTCTTTGGCTCCATAAAATTTATCTAAAATTAGACCGCCTGCCTGTTTTGCAACCCTCTGAGCGACTACTAGGGCAGTTTCTCCTGATTTTCCTTTTGGTATATTAATCATATAAATTTTTCCTCCTTAAAAAACTGTAAAAATAATTTAAAAAAAGCCTATTTTTTTCAATTTTAGCATTGAAGAGAACTTCTCAATGTTATACCCTCACAACGTAACGGAATTAAAAGCGGAAATTTTTCTTGAGCTTTCTTTTTAAGCCTAGACTTCTGCTACAAAATCCAAGTGTTTTACTTATAGATGTGCCTATACACCACAAGTGTAAACATACAACTTTAGTGCTGTGTATTCATCAAGGGGGAAGGGTTATATGGTGGCTTCTAACGCCAACCAAATATGGCAAGCTGTCTTAGGTCAAATTCAGCTTCAGGTCACAAGGCCAAGTTACGACACTTGGTTAAAAAATACGCAAGGTATAGCCTTCGACGGCAATGGCACATTTACTATTAGTGTACCAAATGCTTTCGTCAGGGCACAACTCGAGGACCGAATGTATGAACTACTCAGCGATGCGCTAGAAACCCACATTGGCACACCAATAATTATCAAATTTACTACATCAGAAAATTTGAAAGATGAGAATACCGAAACATCTTTTAACGACTCTCATCCAAGTCAGAATAATTCACTAAAACCTTCACAAGGCTTCCGTTCCTTAAACGCCAATTTTACCTCTGGATCATTCGTCGTAGGCGCATCTAATGAATTGGCTTTTGCTGCTTCTCAGGCAGTTGCTGATAATCCAGGATTTGCCTATAACCCTCTTGTAATTTATTCAGGCGTTGGTTTGGGCAAAACACACCTATTGCACTCAATTGGCCATCAAATGATTTCGCGAGGTTTAAATCCAATTTATGTAACTGCTGAAGGATTTACTAACGAATATGTTAAGTCCATTCGTGAAAATAAAACAGATTCATTTAGAGATTTCTACAGGTCGGCTGACGCATTACTTTTGGACGACATTCAATTCCTTATGGGTAAAGAACGTACACAAGAAGGATTTTTTCACACATTCAACGCTTTACATATGGTGAATCGTCAAATTGTTGTTGCCAGCGACCGCCCTGTATCAATGCTATCTCTGCTTGAAGATAGAATTAGATCTAGGCTTCAAGGGGGTTTAATAGTAGATATTCAGCCCCCAGACTTTGAAACTCGCATGGCAATATTGATGCGAAAAGCGGAATATGCTGGCCATGAGTTTAGTCCTGAAATAATTTCATTTATTGCTGAACGAATAAGCCTAAACATCCGTGAACTTGAAGGTAGCCTTAGTAGATTATTGGCTTACTCGGATCTGATGAAAGCCGAAATAACTTTGGAGCTTGTCAAAAATATCATTAGCGTTTCAGAAATTAAGCCCAGGATATCTGAATCTGCTATTCTAGACGCAGTTTCCAAGTACTATGGCATAGATAAAAACACGATTTTAAGTGACCAAAGAGACAGGCGCACATCTCTTGCTAGGCATATAGCAATGTACTTAATGAGAGAGGATGCATCCCTTAAGGCTACATCCATTGGTAAATTCGTAGGCGGGAAAAACCATGCTACTGTTTTAAATGCCTGTAAGAGAATTTCTTCTTTGCTTACTAAAGACAATATCATTCAGAGGGACGTCTACAAAATCCGAGAATTGGCTGCAGCAAGCTAAGGCTCGGAACAGAATTCAGTTTTCCCTGTTAGCAATATGTGATTTATTTGTTAAAATATTGTTAGTATTCCGGAATAACCGTTAATATTACGTAGAATTCTGTTACCTTTTATGTTCAATTAGTGTGAGAATCCTTTTTCATAACAATTCCCAAAACCAAGTCACATAAAGCCAACAATATATCCACAATATATCCACAATATAAAAATAGAGTATATTTAAATTGGCCGCTCATTTAACACTTTAAAGAGTCTAGCAGTTGAAAAAGTCACATAATTAACAGGATTATTATTACCTAAGTAGATTTCAGGTTGAAAATAGATATGATTGATTCACAAATTATTAACATTCGTAGTGGTAAAGGTGGTAATGGATTTGTTAGTGGAAGGCGTGAAAAATTTGTCCCAATGGGTGGGCCAGATGGTGGTGACGGAGGTGATGGAGGGTCGATATTTTTCGTAGGCGATGAAAATATTTCAACCCTAATCGATTTTCAGTATAAAAAAACATTTGCAGCGGATGACGGGTCCGATGGCCAAAGTTCTAAAAAATATGGCCGTAAGGGCAAGAATCTTTTTATAAGAGTGCCATTAGGAACAATGGTGTTTCGTAATAGTAAATCAAAGGTTAATCAAACATTATTATTTGAAGTTACAGAAGCTAACATTCCACATATTATTGCTAATGGTGGCAAAGGAGGAAGAGGTAACGCCCATTTCGCGACGAGCACTAACCGATTTCCGAAACTGGCAGAAGCAGGTGAGGAGGCACAATCTCTTGAACTACGTCTTGAGCTGAAGCTGCTTGCGGACGTAGGGATCATAGGAGCCCCTAACGCGGGAAAATCTAGCCTTCTTGCATCTATCTCAAGAGCAAAACCGAAAGTTGCAGACTATCCCTTTACGACCTTGGAACCAGTCCTTGGAGTTGTTGATATCAACAATTATCGAATTGTAATGGTGGATATTCCGGGCCTAATAGAAGGGGCACACGAAGGACAAGGGCTGGGTCATGATTTCTTGAAACACATAGAACGCACTAAAATCCTTATTCATTTAATTGACGGATCTTCTGATGACGCATTTGAGACATATGAGTTAATACAACAAGAGCTTCGGTTGTTTAACCCGGAATTGTCGTCCAAGCCTCAAATAATTGTATTAAACAAAATGGACAAAGTGAGCGAAGATAAAAAGCGTAAAAACCTCAATGCCTCCTTTAGTCCTGAGCATCTTCCCTCCATACCACATTTTATCTCGGTGGCCACTCAACAGGGAGTAGAAGATTTGAAAAATTCGGCACTTACTCTACTTAACAGTGAAAGCGAGAACAAAATATCTATCAAAGATGAAGAAATCCCAATTCTTCGACCAAAAGGAATTCCTGCGGAGAGAAAGAAATTTTCCATTGAGATCTCAGGGTCTAAATTTATTGTCAAAAGCGAGAGAGCAGAACGTATAGTTTTAAATAATGGAGACTGGGAGGCTCAAATTCAATATAATGCCCTACTAGAACGACTTGGAATAATAAATGCCCTTATTGAGAAAGGCATAACACTTGGAGATACTGTCCAAATTGGAATGAATGAATGGGAATGGGAATCATGAAAATAGGCCTACTAGGAGGTACATTTGACCCCATCCATAACGGGCATCTGCATTTAGCCCAGGAAGCCTTGATTCAAGAGAATTTAGATAAGGTCATTTTCATACCAGCTGGTAATCCATGGATGAAGTCAGATTTGAAAGTATCCGATTCGGACATTAGAAAACATATGGTTGATATTTCCATAATTGATAATGCAAAATTTTTCTCAAGCGATATAGAGTTGATTAGAGATGGACCAACATACACTTCGGATACACTTGAAGAATTAGTGCGACGGCACAGAAATCATGATCAATTTTTTTTGATTTTAGGTAGTGATGCAATCGAAACATTTCCTCTATGGAAGAATCCCAAAAGGATACTAGAGCTGACGAAACTCATATTTGCTGAACGTAAATATGAGTTATCTCCAACCGTGCTAAAAGAACTTTCAGGGATTTCAGATATTTCTGGCAAAATTATATTCCTAAAATCAAAAATGTTAGATATAAGTAGTAGTGAAATCAGGAGGAAAATATCTGATGGAGAAAGCCTCCAAGGCCTGGTGCCGACTCAGGTTCAGGGGTTTATTTCCAGATTGAAAATTTACAAATGATTCTGCATTTTGGCTTTAGAAATTTGACCCGCCTGCACCCGCTCTTTATAATGAGTTTTCATAGTTTTCCATAAAATACCGTAGTTCACTTTGTGACTTAGGAGCTTATGTGCTTAACAGCAACAAAACAATGAACTTTTCACGCCAGTGGCACGAAGAATGCGGCGTTGTAGGAACTTACACTGAGGGATTAGACGCAGCTAACGTTGCGGCCTTTGCACTTTATGCACTCCAACACCGAGGACAGGAAAGCGCAGGAGTGGCATCTTCTAACGGTGTTTCGATTCAAGTTCAAACAGGTATGGGCTTAATCAATCAATCCTTTAAAGATATTGAATTGGATGTGATGCGTGGAAATATCGCAATTGCTCATACGAGATATTCAACAACAGGATCCAACAGGATTGGTAATGCGCAGCCAATTGTTTCGTCGAATGACGGTAATGAGATCGCTTTAGCACATAATGGGAATTTAGTTAACGCTAAAGAATTAAGAGAAGAGTTAGTTAACAAGGGAGTAAAATTTAATTCGAGCAATGATTCCGAAGTGATAGCACATTCATTAACAACAGCACCAGGATCCACTTGGACCGATCGATTAAAATATTGTATGCAAAGGTTGCAAGGAGCATATTCATTAGCGGTGATGACACCAACTGCTTTGATCGCCATCAGAGACCCTAGAGGTGTTCGCCCTCTATGTATAGGGAGGCTTAAAGATGGATGGGTTGTTGCTTCTGAAAGCTGTGCGCTGGATCATGTCGGCGCAAAGTTAGTCCGTGACGTAAAACCAGGAGAAGCTGTACAGCTAGGACCTAAAGGGATCCAAACAATATATCAACATGTGTCAACACAACCAAATGCATTGTGTGTTTTTGAGCACATTTATTTTGCCCGACCTGATAGCATCATTGATGAAAAATTGGTTTATGAAGCACGTGTGTCCATGGGTATTGAGCTTGCAAAAGAATATCCAGTCGAGGCGGATATGGTAGTAGGTGTTCCCGACTCTGCTTCTCCGGCAGCTGCAGGCTATGCACAGCAGTCTGGAATACCTTATGGAGATGCCCTGGTTAAAAACCGTTACGTTGGCAGAACCTTTATCCTACCCGACCAGAGAGAAAGAGAACTAGGTGTTCGAAAGAAACTGAATCCTATGTCTTCACTTGTTAGAGGTAAAAGGTTAATAGTAGTTGATGATAGTATTGTGAGGGGAACCACTACACCTCACGTTGTAAGGCTATTAAAGGATGCAGGGGCGACTGAAGTCCATTTACGTATTTGTGCACCACCCATTCAATGGCCTTGTCATTATGGCGTTGATATGGCTACTAGGGGTGAATTAATTGCTGCGGATAAGACTACTAAAGAAGTCAATGCTATTATTGGATCTGACTCTTTGGGATACTTGAGCATTCCTGGGCTGTTAAAGGCGGTCAAGGGCGATAAAGATGGTTATTGTATGGCCTGTTTCACAGGAAATTATCCAATTCCTGTTCAAATCGAAATGGATAAATTGGCCATGGAAATTTAGTTAGGTAGCTTTTATTGATGGAAGAATTGTCTTACAAAGCTTCTGGGGTTGATTTAGATGCCGCCCAGTCTTTTAAAGAACAACTGGCTGCGGTTGTGAATCCAACCCATGGAAAGGATGTTTTGTCAGGAGTCGGTGGATTCGGTGCAGCATATAAGTTATCAAATTATCAATCCCCAATCCTGATTTCTAGCACAGATGGTGTTGGGACAAAATTACGATTGGCAATTCATCTTGAGAGGTATGATACGATCGGGGAAGACTTAGTCAATGCATGTGTCAATGATATTTTAGTCTCTGGCGCTGACCCTCTATTTTTTTTGGATTACATCGCAGTAGCTTCTCTTCAGGAAGATATGTTGCTTGCATTGATTAAGGGAATCGCCCGGGCGTGTGAATATAATTCTTGCGCTCTTATAGGAGGAGAAACAGCCCAAATGCCTGGAATGTATTCAGGGTCTGACTTTGATATGGCTGGATTTGTTCTCGGGGCAGTTGAGCAAAAGTCATTGATTGACGGAATCAATATTGTCCCAGGAGACACAATCATTGGGATTCCTTCTAATGGGCTTCATACCAATGGCTACTCGCTCGCAAGAAAAATTTTCAATACGGATGAGGCCCCCGATATACTATTCGAATATGATCCCTTGCTAGAATCTACATACGGAGAAGCGTTGATGAGACCCCACCCTTCATATTTGAAAAGTGTTTCATCGGTTCGGCACCTAGTTAAGGGAATGGCTCATGTGACAGGAGGAGGCCTTTTGGAAAATATCCCTAGAGTACTTCCTTCTGGGCTTGCGGCACTAATTGACTATACATCTTGGGAGACTCCTCAGATTTTTCGGATTTTGCAACAAAGAGGCAAAATCCCCTATGGAGAAATGTTTAGAGTATTTAATATGGGAATTGGAATGGTAATGGTTTGTGCCAAGGAAAATGCCGATACAATATTGTCAAACTTGGTTGATTCTAAGATTGTTGGATCAATTATTGAACAGAATCAAGAAGGCTCTACGCAGGTAATAATTGAAAATTTTTGAATATAAGGACAAATTTGATGAGAGCTTTGATTAGTACGTATGACAAAACAGGAATCATAGAATTTGCCAAGGAATTAACTGAATTAGGAATAGAAATTGTAAGCACTGGGGGGACGGCCAAGGCAATATATAATGCAGGAATCTCAGTTAGGGAAGTTTCAGAGATTACCAAATTTCCTGAAATTTTGGATGGGAGAGTTAAGACACTTCACCCGTTTGTGCATGGTGGGCTTTTAGCCCGTAGAGATGTTGAAAGTCATTTAAAACAAATTGATGATTTAGGCATAGTAGCTATCGATATAATAGTTGTAAATTTATATCCCTTTGTTGAGACAATTAAATCAGACAACTCAAATTTAAACGACGCATTGGAAAATATAGATATTGGAGGGCCAACACTCCTACGTGCTGCAGCAAAATCTTTTCCGGATGTGCTGCCGATAGTCCATAGTTCAGATTTTGAATGGATTATTAAAAGACTTAAATCGGCTAGTGAAATTACTCTCGCAGAGCGGAGGTTTTTAGCTAAAAAAGCGTTTCAGCATGTCGCACAATATGATTCATCTATTTCAAGATATTTAGCCGAAGAGAATGATATTTCTGCTGATCAATTTGCACTAGGCTTTGAAAAAGTTAGAGAGCTAAGATATGGAGAAAACCCGCACCAGAAGGCGACATTATTTGCTGATCCAACTATTAATGGAGGGTTAATTAATTCTCTACAATTACACGGTAGTGAAATGTCCTACAACAACTTTGTTGATGCCGATGCTGCATGGAAAATCGTATCCGACTTTCCGGCAAATGCCGCGGTAGTTGTAAAACACACAAATCCTTGCGGGCTTTCTGTTTCCAATGATCAGCCAACAGCTTATAAAAATGCGTTTGAAGGTGATGAAACTTCTGCTTTTGGGGGAATAGTAGCATTTAATTCAACCCTTTCTAACGATACTGCTAAAGCAATGAGTGGAGTATTTTTTGAGATGGTAATTGCTCCTGATTTTGACCCTGATGCTCTCAAGACGCTGAAGCGTCGTCGGAACAGAATCATTCAAATTCAAGACTTAGAAACTTATGCAAGTCAAATTGAAATTCGGCAAATCAGTGGTGGAGCTCTCGTGCAAACAGCAGATGTTTCGGAAGATATTCCGTCAGAGTGGCAAGTAGTTACAGAAAAAGCCCCAACTGATCAGCAAATGAAAGATTTAGAATTTGCATGGAAGGCTTGCAAGCATGTGAAGTCAAACGCTATTGTATTAGCAAAAGGAAACATGCTGATCGGGATGGGCGCAGGCCAACCTAATAGGGTCATAAGCGTTAAACTAGCTGTTCAGAGTGCGCCATCTAAAACATTGGGGAGTGTGATGGCTTCCGACGCATTTTTCCCTTTCCCAGATAATATTGAAGTTGCAAGCAAAAATGGTATTTCTTCTATTATTCAACCTGGCGGGTCTATTAGAGATGCAGAAGTAATAGATGCTGCGAACGATTGTAGTATATCAATGGTATTTACTGGTAAGAGGCATTTTTTGCATTAGGATCACCTGATAATGAAAACATCCGTCGATGTAGTTATCCCGATATTTAATGAAGAAGAAGATTTAAGCCTGAAAATCAATGACCTCAAGCACTTTTTGGCTAAATTCAATAATCGTTGGGATTGGAATATTTCAATATTCGATAATGGTTCTGTTGATGGTTCTGAAAGAATTGGATTGGAATTGGAGTCTAATTCTCTTGGTAAGATTCGTTACACTAGAATGGAACTCCGAGGACGGGGGCGGGCTTTAAGTCAAGCATGGACATCCTCAGATGCGAAAATTGTATGTTATATGGATCTTGACTTGTCGACAGATTTGATCCATTTTGAAGCTTTGATCTCCGCGATCGATGAAAGCAGATGTGATATTGCGATTGGATCTAGGCTGATTAAAGGATCTCAAGTCTTGAGACGCACTTCTTTTCGAAGTGTTTTATCAAAAGGCTACAATTTCTTGATAAAATTGATGTTTTTCCCAGGCATTTCTGACGCACAATGTGGATTCAAGGCAATGCACGGTAGCTTGGCCAAAAAAACTATTCCAATGATTAAGGATACAGGTTTTTTCTGGGACACTGAGCTATTGCTAATTTCGTCTGCAGCAGGTCTTAAGATTTTAGAAATTCCGGTTTTATGGAAAGATGATCCTGAAAGTCGAGTTAGAATAATTAATACAGTCATTACTGACCTTCGCGGCCTTCTTAGAATGCGTTTAGGAGGCATGCAGAAAGCCGCTAGAAAAATTAGGATTAAGACAGGAAAAACTAATGAATAGTTGGGGTAAAATACTCCTTGCAGTTTAAACTTTTCGATTGTACCATGATCGGGTTTATTTAGTTTCACTTTAGGTAGGAATTATGACAACGCATGAATTTGATGCAAGAGCTCAAGTACTGCTTGGAGATACCGCAAACGTCGAACTGCAGAGAGCACAAACAATATTACGTAGCGAAAATCTTAATCCGCCGGTAACATTGGAGTTATTTTCGGATAAAGAAGGGGTAGTTTGCGGAATTAGTGAAAGTGTCGAACTATTAGGCAAAATCCTGCCAGAACGTGGGAGCGAAGTTTGGGCATTGGACGATGGTGATTCTATTGAGTCTTATGAAGTAGTAATGAGAATCAAGGCACCATATAGCTCTATAGCACTTTATGAATCAGCCCTTACAGGAATACTTAGTTCAAGTACTTCTTGGGCTACCGCAGCACGAAACTGTGTAGATATGGCGGGAGACACACCTGTAATTTCAAATGGGGCAAGTGGAGTGCATCCTAATGTTGCGGCTGTGATGGATTATGCCGCTGTTGTGGGTGGTTGTGTTGGATGCTCAACAATTTTAGGTGCGAGAATGTCGCAACTAACTCCTTTCGGAACCATGCCAACATCCTTGCCATTAATATTTGGAGATACTCTTACAGCAGCTAAAGCTATGGACGACCATCTTCCTCAAGGAATCCCTAGGATTTCGGTCGTTCATGTTCTTCAGGACGAAGCGATCGAGGCTTTGAACCTTGCAGATGGTCTAGGAGAGAGGCTGCGAGGGATTTTTTTAAATACACCTCCTGAAAGAGGTGGTGTTACTGTTGAATTAGTTAATGAGATTAGGGCACGATTGGATTTGGCTTCTGCTACTCATGTAGAAATTTTTGTAGGTGGCGATCTTACTCCTCAAACAATTAAAGCATTCTCTGAAGCAAATTCTCCAATTGCGGGCTTTGTAGTAAGTAAATATATTTCTGAGGCCCCCCAGCACTTTTTCAGTGCTGAATTACATGAAGTCGACGGGAAAGCAGTTGCTAGAAGAGGACGTCTCCCCGGCCCCACGGCGAATTCAAAACTCAGCTTGGTTTTGTAGATTGGTTTTTAATTGAACCAACAAAATTGGTTCAGCCCTGTTATTCACTTTTGCCCATTCCGCAATTTGAAGTCCTCCGACCCAGGCTATTGAATCATTAGAAATTAATAGAGGTAAACAACACCTACGATTTCGAGGAATTTTTAGATCGATAAAATATCTGCTTAAATTTTTGCTTTGGGTCATGCCAAGTGGTTGAAATCTATCTCCGGGAATCCTTGTACGGATATTTAATTCGGTTTCTCCCAACGTTCCCCTAAAAACTGCAGAAAGATTTTCTTGTTTTGGACTCGAGGACAACGAACCTGAATAATAACTAGTTTTTATAGACCATTCATTAGAGAGTATTGTTTCTCCGGGCACCTTTACTGCAATAGGATGTGTTTTCATACAATCAGAAAGTCCGGCTTGATTTTTGTAAAAAGTTAATGTGTTGTATTCATTGATTGCCTGGATAGCATTTGGCAAAAAACAGGCTTTTCCGCTTTTCCCCTTTAACACATCAATGATTTGTTCAACATGATGATAAGTTAAGTTTTCAAGATTGCCGACGATATTGAAATATGCTCTTCTGAGTAGGTGTTTTTGAATACTTGGATTCAGGCTTAAAACTTCTTTGATTTTGAGACTGATTGACAGGTGAGAATTTAGAGAAGGGTATATAGTGTCAGAAACGACCGAGTTCCATTCCTTGTCAATCAATTCTTCAATAAGTTTATAATCGTCCTGGGACATTGTTGCTAATCTGTTCAATGAAGGGACAATATTCGGATAGAAATTTTTGACATCCTGAATGAGTGAATTTCTGATCCAATTCCGCCTGGGGATAAGAGAAGAATTTGTTGGGTCTTCTAGTGGACGAATGTTTGAAATTTTGCAGTATGACAAATTTTCTTCATGAGAGGTGGAAATTAATGGACGGAAAACGGCAAATGAGTGTTTGCCCTTTTGTCTTGTTGAAAACGACTTCATGCCTTGCAAGCCTTGTAATCCAGTTCCCCTAAAAATGTTCATCATCACTGTTTCAGCTTGATCATCAGATGTATGTCCCAGAACAATAGCGTCGGCCGTTTCTTGAACTGCTATTTTGTAAAAGAATTCATATCTGAATTGGCGAGCAGTTGTTTCAAGAGTCGATGAGGTTGTGCCAAAGATGTTTTTCAATGACGCAGACTCAATGTTATATTTCATATGATATTTTTTGAAAAGTTCTTCAACAATTTTTGCATCATAATCAGAATCTGGTACTCTCAATCCATGATTAAAATGTGCTCCATGTAGAGTTAATGAAAGCTCATCCTTTATTGAATTTAGAATGTGTAGAAGTGTTTGAGAATCAGCGCCTCCAGAAACAGCAACAATGACTTTTGTGCGAACCAAGCCGAATTCTTCAAAGGTTGACTTCACACGCGTGTGTAATTTTTGGATTAAGAGTGAATTGTCCTTTTCTTCGATATTCACGTCTGACACCTTAAAACAAATGTCCGGTTTCGTTTAGTGAAACCAATTTAGCATTTCCTGATGAATCTAGAACGAGTCTGCTTATGCTGCATAAAGACACCATAAAGTTTCGATAATTTATGAGAGGGAGATCTAATACTTTTGCAACCAAGCATAAAATGGTGAAATTATGGCTTACAGCCAAGACTGATTCATTTTGATGTTTGGTGTTTAGCTTCAAAATGGTATTCCAGGCGACTTCTTGAATTTCTCCAAGGGTATTCCCTTCTGGTGGCATAGCATTCTGAGGATCCAAATCCCAGTGCACTGCAAAATCAGGATACTTTGTTCTCATTTCTTTACTCGATAATCCTTCTAGCAGCCCCACATTATGCTCAGATAGCCCCATTAATGATTGTGGAATCAAATCTACTTGACCGCCAATAATTTCGGCCGTTTCTACTGCCCGGATGATGGGACTGGTATAGAGTGCTTTAGGATACTCGAGTTGCATCTTAGAGGCGAGAGCCTGAGCCTGATAATTCCCTGTAGCATTAAGATGAGAATGATTGTTTCCTTGGATTTTCCCTTTACGGTTGAGCTCAGTTTGTCCGTGTCTCATCAGAATTAAATTCATTGTTAATGTCTCCATCAGAATTGGGGTGAATAATTACTCTGAGTGATTCAATTTTCAGGCCACGCATTTCCAAAATCTCGAAACTAATATTCTTGTATTCAAATTGTTCGGCTTTTGTAGGTATATGTCCCAAAATTTCTAGTACGAAGCCCGCAATAGTATCAAATTCCCCCTGAGGTAATTCTACACCTAACTCTTCGTTAAACTCTGGAATACTCATGATTCCATCTACTTGAAATTCATTTTCCGAAATTTCGGAAAATTCCTCTTCAGGGCCTTCTCCTTCTTCGCCTACTGGTCCAACAACTTCCTCCGAAATACGTCTTAGGGTTACAAGCCCTGATAGTCCTCCATGCTCATCTACTACTACGGCCATTTGGTTTCCAGAAAGTCTCATTTCATCGAACATAGCTGCAATCATTTTAGTCTCTGGGACAAAATAGACCTCCCTAATATCTCGAGTAATTGGGTCTTTGGCATCGATTCCAGATTCAGCCATTTTCCGGAGAATATCTTTTGCAGAAATTAATCCAATTATTTCCTCTTCAGTGTCTTTGAAAACGGGAAAACGTGTATGAGTATTTTTAGAATATACTTTTAGAAATTCATCGAGAGTTGTCCCTTCAGGGATTGAAACAATTTCAGTTCTAGGAGTCATGATTTCACGAACGCGGGTGTCGCCAAATTTAAAAACTGCTTCAAGTAGAGCAGCCTCTCCTCCCTCGAGAGTGCCTTCTGCCTCACCAACATCTATTAATGTTCGCAATTCATCTTCTGTAATTGTGGATTCACGTTCTTTGCCTCCTGCGATTTTAACTAGTAAACGTGTTAGGGAGCTTAATAAAGTTGTTATGGGCCAAAATAGTAGATCTAGAAATCTCAAAGTTGATGCATACCAAAATGCAAGTTTTTCTGGGTGTCTTATAGCGAATGCTTTTGGAGCGGCCTCTCCAAGAATCAATAGAATAATTGTGCCAAAGGCTGTGGCCGCTATAGTCGTGACTGCTAATCCAAATCTTTCTTCTAGCAAAGTTGTTGCAACTACTGTAACCACTGATGCAAATGCGACATTGACCAAGTTGTTTCCCAATAGGATAGTTGACAATAACCGCTCAGGATCTTGTATCATTTTGGCGACGCTTTTGGCTCCAGATTTATTTATGCTGACAAGGTGTGCAATTCGTCCTCTTTCCAATGACAAAAATGCAGCCTCAGAACTAGAGAAAAATGCAGACAAAAGAACGAAAACCCCTATAAGAATTAATCTTAAAGATTCACCTTCAAGCATTGTTAGACCTCCATTTTGTCTAAAGGCTTTTTGATTTATGGATTATAATTGCGCATATCGGAAGATTAAGCAATTGTTTCAGCGTTTTCTTTCCATAATTCTTCGGCGATCTTGGCTGACAGTGAATAATCGAAGCCCCTGTAAATTAATGATCTTAGTATTTTGTTTATAAAAACTTGATGCTGATCCGAATGAAAATTTTTGACGGCTTTTAGGGCGCAAATATATGCCACATGTTGATCGTCTATTTGCTCTGTGGCAGCATCAATAATTTCTGTTTCCAAACCTTTCTTTTTGAGTTCGGCTTTTATAAAGCTTGAACTCCTCAGAGTCGAGTTTGTGTGTTTTTCAACCCAAAACTTTGCAAACAGAGAGTCGTTAATTGTATTTTGAGATTTCAGCAAATCTATAGTTCTTTCGACCAGATCAGGTGAAAATTTGATTAAAAGTTTTTTGCGAATTTCTGATTCACTACGCGGTCTATAAGAAATGAAGCGCTTCGCTGCCTTGATGGATTTTGTGAAACTCTCGTGAGGGGAATTGTTGACTTGCATTTGGCGTTGTTTATTTTTGGTATCGGTATGTCTAATCGGCAGGTTGTTTTAGCTGTCCAATTATATCGTTGGATATGTCAGGGTTCGATTTCAGGAAAGTTTTAGCATTTTCTTTTCCTTGGCCCAATTTCGTTTCACCAAAGGAATAGTGCGCCCCACTCTTTTTGATAATCGAGGCCTCAGTGGCCAAGTCGATAATATCACCTTCTAGACTAATTCCCTCGGAAAACATTATGTCGAATTCAGCAACACGGAATGGCGGAGCCACTTTGTTCTTGACTACACGTGCACGGACTCGATTTCCCATTATGGAAGTACCTTGTTTTATTGATTCAATACGTCGAAGTTCAATACGCACAGAGCTATAAAATTTTAGGGCGCGTCCTCCCGGAGTTACTTCAGGGTTACCAAAGAAGACGCCGACTTTCTCGCGTAATTGATTAATAAAAATAGCTGCGGTGTTAGATTTACCGATAGCTGCTGTAAGTTTGCGTAATGCTTGGGACATTAGTCTAGCCTGCAGGCCTATGTGCGTATCTCCCATATCTCCATCTAGCTCTGCTTTTGGAACCAGTGCCGCGACACTATCCAATACTACTACGTCGACAGCCCCACTCCGAACAAGGTATTCACAAATCTCAAGGCTTTCTTCTGCAGAATCCGGTTGCGAAAGAAGTAATTCGTCAGCGTTAACTCCACATTTGGTGGCATAATCAGGGTCCAGCGCATGTTCTGCATCGATATAGGCGACTGTTCCTCCAGCTTTTTGTGAACTGGCCATCACATGGTAAGCCAAAGTTGATTTTCCTGATGATTCTGTGCCAAAAACTTCTGTAATTCTCCCTCTAGGAATTCCTCCTATCCCCAAAGCCGTATCCAACGAAAGAGAACCTGTAGAAATCCCGTCAACTTTCGATGCGATATCCATTTCGCCTAATCTCATTACAGCTCCTGAGCCAAAGTGTTGTTCAATTTGCCCAATTGCTATGTCGAGTGCTTTATTTTTGTCAGATGTTGTCATTGTCATACCTATCAGATTCTGGACTTTTAATGTTCTTAATATTTAAATAATTTTTAGCACGAACGTTCTAAGATGTCAAGGTGATTTTGTTGGTTTTAAGTTTATTTGTTTGCTGTATGAATTTCATGTTTAATATTGATCTTAGGAGGCAAAATGAATTCCGAATTAGAAAACAAATCTGGTATTTATTCTTGTTGGGGTAATTTAAGTCACTCAAACCAGATGATTATCTATCATGATGAAGAATGGGGGGAGCCCTTGAAAGATGATTTAAAGTTGTTTGAATTTTTAATTCTTGAAGGAATGCAAGCAGGATTGAGTTGGAGTACTATCCTCAAGAAACGTGATGCTTTTAGAGAGGCTTTGGACAGTTTTGATCCTGAAAAGATATCAAGATACGATTACAAAAAAATTGAGCAGCTGCTTAAAAACCCCTCGATAATTCGGAATCGAAGCAAGCTTGAGAGTGTAATTCTAAATGCACATGCATTCATAAAAATTTCTAGGAATTTTGGATCATTCTCAGAATATGTTTGGTCTTTTGTTGGATCGAAGACGATTCAACACAATTTTAGTGAAATGTCTTTTGTACCACCAAGAACAAAAGAGTCGGAATTAATGAGTCGATCGTTGAAATCTGAGGGATTTAAGTATGTTGGCCCGGTAATATGTTATTCATTTATGCAAGCAGCAGGGATGGTAAATGACCATGTAGTAGGTTGCTTGCGCTGGCGACAACTTAGTGAGCCTTCGAAGTAAATCAATTATTAATTATTTGATTAATGGTTGAGCCGATTTCTCCAGGTGAGGGAATAATGCTGGCCCCTGCATTTGATAGCGAACGAATTTTTTCTGAAGCTTTAGCTGCCTCTCCGGTAATTATTGCACCTGCGTGGCCCATGCGCTTCCCCGGTGGTGCGCTTTGTCCAACAATTAGAGCTGCAATAGGTTTCGAAAATTCGGTTTTTATAAATTCCGCGGCTTCTTGTTCTCGTGTACCGCCAATTTCGCCAATTAATACTACAGCGTCTGTTTGATTATCATTTTCAAACATTGTTAGAACGTCAATAAAGGACGTTCCTGTAATAGGGTCTCCGCCTATTCCAACACAGGTAGATTGGCCGATGCCTAGAGCGGTTAATTGGCCGACAGCTTCATAGGTTAAAGTTCCACTTCGAGACACTACGCCAATATTTCCAGGAAGGTGAATTTGACCTGGCATTATCCCAACTTTACATTTTTCCCCTGGAGATATGACCCCGGGGCAATTTGGGCCCAATAGTCGCACATTGTCCAAACCTTCGATATATTTTGCAACTCGCATTGTGTCACTAACAGGAATTCCTTCAGTTATGGAGGCGATGGTGGAGATGCCAGAATCTGCAGCTTCGGCGATTGCATCTGCGGCAAATGCTGGAGGAACAAACACTAAGGACGTATCTGCTCCAGTTGCGTCTACAGCTTCTTGGACAGTATTGAAAACAGGAATATCGCCGTCAATTACTTGTCCCCCTTTTCCAGGGGTAACTCCAGCTACTAGGCTTGTTCCGTACTCTCTGCATTTGACGGCATGATATGCACCCTCTTTACCGGTAATACCTTGGACTAGCAATCTTGTTTCAGAATTTACGATAATACTCAATTGTTTCTCCTGACATTATCCTGAAATCGCTTCAGAGGCTTCAGTCAACGACTCGGGTAGGATGACATTTAGACCAGAGTTGGAAAGTATTTTCCGGGCTTCTTCATGATTCGTTCCCATTAGTCTTGCTATGATTGGTGGAGGGTTTTTAGGGCTGTTGCTTAAAGCCTCTAGTACCCCATTTACAACCATATCACACTGAACAATACCGCCAAAAATATTTATAAATATTCTCTTTACTGATGTATCAGATAAAATAATTCGGGTAGCCTCCGCAACTGTCCCCTGGTCTGCAGTTCCTCCAACATCCAAAAAGTTCGCGGGAGAAAATCCAGCGTTAGTAATAACATCCATAGTCGCCATTGCAAGACCGGCTCCATTAACCAAACATCCAATATCCCCATCGAGCTTCACATAATTCACTCCAGCATTTTCAGCTTTTAATTCTAGAGGGTCAACTTGGGAATCATCCTTTAACTTAATAACATCAGGGTGTCTAAACAGGGCATCTTCTTCAATTTCTATTTTTGCATCAAGTGCTATAAATTCCTGCTTTTTGGTAATTGCTAGCGGGTTAATTTCAATTAGTGATGTATCTAGATTTAAAAAAAGTGAATACATAGATTGTAAGAGTTTCGAGAATGGATTAATCAAAGAGTTTTCCAGCTTGAGCGCAATTGCTATTGAACGAGAGATGTATGGCATCATTCCAAGTGTTGGATCAATATGCGCTTTAAATATCAATTCAGGATTGTTTCTAGCAACCTCCTCAATGGATACTCCCCCTTCTTTACTGCTGATTATCGCAATTCCGCCCGAGGACCCGTCTATGAGCATACTGAGATATAATTCATCCTGAATTTCCACAGTTTCTTCAAGCAGGACTGAAGAAACTGGAACTCCTTCGAGGGTGGTTTGATAAGTAACTAGTGTAGACCCGAGCAACTTATTTGCAGCTGCTGTAGCGGCTGAAGGTGATGAAACTTTAATTATCCCCCCTGATTGACCTCGCCCTCCAGCATATACTTGTGCTTTGACAACTGCTTCTCCACCTAATGATTCTAGAGCCGAAGAAGCGTCAATTACTTTATCGATTACTATTCCTTTTGGGGTGGGTATTCCATATTCACATAAAAATTTCTTGGCTTGATACTCATGTAGCTTCAAAACAATTCACCATAACAAGGATTTAATCTATTATATATCTAACTATTAATCACATTCTAGAATTTCATTTGGCGGAGGGGGAGGGATTTGAACCCACGATACCTTTCAGTATGCCTGTTTTCAAGACAGGTGCCTTAAGCCGCTCAGCCACCCCTCCTCAACACGCCAATATCATTTTATCAACTATGGTTTTGAAAGGCGAGAGCATTGTTGGTTCTAATTATTTTTGGGCAACCTTAAACTTACTTTCTTTGTATCAGGCCTATGAAACATTTTTAAGAAAATTAATTCCCTCAAATTTAATTATTATCTATTGGGGCACCCAGACCAGGCCCTCCGGCAGCAGTGAATCCTTTACTTGCTCCATTTTTTGAAGAACTGACCCAAAAAGAGTAGAATTTCCCAGATTTCATTTTAAATCTGAATTTAACTGGCAGGCCACTTAATCTAGAGAGGTTTTCTCCGTTAGACCATAAAACTTTTAATTTAGTCTGATTGGTATTAATTAATCGACAATTTTCCATGGTATAGGGAGGAATAATCTTTCCATTTATGTCCAATATTTCGATTTTTAATTCTCCCTTGGGATTGTCAACATTTACATATAAGTCATGGCCTTCGAAAAGAACAGGTTTTGTGATAATTACTTTTTCTTCCCGTCCAGCGTCCATAGACGCAAAGCCATCACGCCTTAAAATTGCTAACCCAGTACTTCCTCCTGAATACATTGAATTGTCTTGACGGAAATCGCCTGTTTCTCCTTTTGTCAAAGTAGAGCCTTTTCCAGAAAATGCTGAGAAATAGAACCATAATTCGTCTCGAACAATTAGGCATATTCCACCTGATGCATGTAGGTATCCATAATTCCAAGTTCCGTTTTCGCGGCTAGATTCAATAAAAGGAGTTCTATTATTTCGGTCCCAATGAAATCCATCTCTACTAAAAGCTAACTGAATGTCAATAATTTTTGGAGAACCTGTTTTTGCACAAATTGGATTTTGCGGTCCATAAAAAATTGCAAATGCACCTAACAGTAAGCTTTCGTAAGCAGTAGCATTCAAGTCGTACAATTGAGGGGTGTCCCCAATAGTAGGATCGGGAAGATCCAAATAATCGGCACGAGCCCATTTCAACGGACTGCCCTCATCCCATTGTGCTGCTTTTAGAAAATCTTTATTTTCATGATAGGCCCTTGCTCTGTAAGGCCAACTTTCTCTAATGCTAAACACAAAACGTTTTTTGAAAGGATTATAGAAAAAAGTTGTATTGTCTCCACATGGAGATGAAAGCCCAAGATGATTCCAATGGATTCCATCCTCAGAAACATACAAATGCCCAGCAGCATCGATTGTGTCTTTTTGGTTAAATTTATAAGAGTCCTTGGAAGGATTATTCCTAAAATATAGAAACATTTTGAATCGTTCCGAAGGTTCTGCAAAATAATCTAGCCACACTAGTCCGCCATCTCTTAAAGCACCATTCGGAGGTAATATCACCGCATTTGTTCCAGGTATAACATCCAGTTCTGGTCGGTTCCATGTCAACCCATCCGAACTTGTAGCTAATGCAGTACCATCAAACCAGCCGGCCTGGTACCACATTTTAAATTGATTGTCGTTTGGATCGAACCATACTCCGTCATTGAATGGTGAAGCAACAGGACAGTGCCCTCCGTTAAGCTCTAGAGGAGTTTGTGGTTCTAAGATTGGCGATGATGGATGGATTGAAGGTGAATGAAAGGTTCTATCCATAGTTGTACTTTCAATCAAATAGTCGTCGACAAAAAGCTGTCGGCCTAAATTGATGTTAATTGGTGTGTTTGTGGAAGAAAAATCAGGGACATCTATATGTGTCATGTCAGTTGAGATATGGGATGGAATTGAGTCAAACAAAGCTGCTAATCCTTAAAACTGATTAAAGGTTCTGTCGGTTGAATATTTCAAGAGGTTGTAATTTTTCCGCTGGTTCGAATTTGAAAATCTGAGAGTAAAAATACAATTCTGCTTCTAATGATCTTTGAATGTTTGCAGCTTTCCGAAATCCATGTTGCTCTTCAGGGAAGGGGATATAAGCTACTGGAATTTCATTTTTTTGAAGAGTCTTCAGCATGCGTTCTGCCTGGTCTGGTGGGACAATCGCATCTTCTAGTCCTTGTAGGATTAAAACAGGGCATGTAATTTGATCTGCGGAATTAATAGGAGATCTTTGGTGATAAGTTTCTGATTCTTCTGGAAATGGACCAACTAAATTATCTAGATACCGCGATTCAAATTTGTGAGTATCATTGGCCAGGCCAGTTAAGTCTGTTACTCCGTATTGACTAGTGCCTGCTTTGAAGAAGTTTCTAAACGTAAGAGCTGAAAGGGTCGTGAATCCGCCAGCACTACCTCCCCGAATTGCTAGCCGGTTTGGATCAGCATCTCCTCTATTTACAATATGGGACGCGGCTGAAATACAATCATCAACGTCAACAATTCCCCATTTTAAATTCAGACGACTTCTGTAATCTCTACCGTATCCAGAGCTACCTCCATAGTTTACGTCAAGAACCGAAAAACCTCTGGAGGTCCAAAATTGAATGTTTAAATTCAGGCCAGTTGTAGTTGCGCTTGTTGGACCACCGTGGGTAAAAACAATTAATGGGGGAAGAGTGTTTTCGGGTGCCTCAAAAGCTGGATTCGTAGGGGGGTAAAAGAATGCGTGTACTGGATGGGTGTTTTCCGATACTATTTCGATTGTTTCAGGTAACGAAATATATTCAACAGGGAAACTCAGTGTTTTTGAACCTTCAAGTACAGTAAATGAAGAAGAATTTTGCTCGTATAAGGATATCGTAGCGGCTGAAATCGGAGAAGCCGAACCTACTAGGACATTATTTCCGTGAGCTTTCAGTCCTATCCTTGCCAAATCTGTGAAGGAAGTTTCAAGTTCAGTAAGATTGTTGTTTTTCAGGTCTATTATTCCAATTTGCCAATTTCCCCTAATATTAAACCAGCTGATAATCTGATTTTCATCAATGAATCCGTAAGTAGAAACTCCCAGTGTCCACATTGGCATTCCAAATTCGGCATCTAACTCATAGACACATTTCGTATTTCCCTCAATGAGTGAATATATATTCCACCATCCTGAACGGTCAGACACAAAGTATAGTGTTCCCTGGGGTGACCATTCAGGTTGAAAAATCGATTCGCTGGAACTGCCTGCCACTACTCTAGAATTGAATATACTACCATCCTCGTGTATTGATGCTACATGTAATTCAGACCCGTCCCATGGCATTTTAGGATGGTTCCAAGCTAACCAACATAATTCATTGCCGTCCGGGCTGATTCTAGGGTTTGAGCAAAAATTGTGCGCGTCAGATAAAACTCTGGTCGATCCAGTATGGGTATCTATAGAGACAATAGTATTGATTGGTTCAGGTCTTTGGGAACTGTGATCTTCTCTTATGCAAATGATTTGTTTGCGTTTTTTATCCATAACGCCATCTGCATACCTGAAATCCCCAACGGGTGTAAGGGGTTTTGGTTTGGAATCATTTGTACATGAGTAAATGCGTTGATCGTCCCAGTTCGAAAAATATACTTTCCCATCGGAGACTAGGAATGATCCACCCCCATATTCATGGACTCTTGTTCTGGCATTGAATGGGGCGGGCATTAGATCAGATTTTATTGAAGATTTTGGATTGTATTGGACAATCACGTTTCTTCCGTCTTCATCAGGTCGTTGCTCAGTCCAATACAAGTAATCATCATCTACTGCTAAATGACCAAATGATATAGATTCTTGTGTAATCGAATCCAGGGAAATTGGAGAAAGCCAACTCCCGTATGGAGCTTTTCTGATCATAGTAAGCCTCTGCCTGGAACTGAACAAATAATATCAGATTTCTTCATCCCATCCACCTAATATGGTAACATCGTGGACCGCGATTGATTTTAGTTCCTAGGAGTATGAAATGGCTACGATTCACATTTTAGGTGGAGGAACCCCAACCCCAACGCCTTCACGATTTGGATCTTCCTATGTTTTTCAATTCAATAATAATCAATTAATGATTGATTGCGGGCCTGCAGCAACACAAAAGTTAGTAAATGCTGGATTTTGGCCGACAGAAATAGATTACCTTTTCATTACACATCATCATTTTGACCATGATGCTGATTTGCCCTGTTTTCTTCTATGTCGATGGGATCAAAGTATTGGCAAAGAGAATCAATTGCAGATTTATGGCCCCTCACTTACTGAGAAAATTACTGAAGGGATAATAGGAGAAGACGGATTGTTTGCTCATGATTGGAAAGCAAGAGTTAATCATCCTTTGAGTCAACGAATTCATGTTAATAGGGGTGGCAAATTGCCCAGGAAGCCCCCGGTAGTATTTTCAAAAGACATTGGGCCCGGAGAAATTATTCAGAATGATGATTTTAAGGTGACCACGGCTCTTGCTGAACATGTTCAGCCCTATTTGGATTCCCTTGCTTACAGAATTGATACTCCAGAAGGCAGTGCGGTTTTCACGGGAGATACTCAGCCTTGTGATTCTGTTATAGAACTTTCAAAGGGTGCAGATGCTTTGGTTTGTATGTGTTGGGATGACCAGGATGTCATGGATTCAACGGGAGAAATGCTAGGTCAGTGTGGCACTTTAGGCGCAGCAGATATGGCCCAAAAGGCAGGTGTTCGAAAGTTAGTTTTATCTCATGTTGGTCCCAATTTATCTCAGGAATCTGTGACCCAAAAGGCCATTTCGGATGTAGGGATGATTTTTCATGGCGAGGTAGTCCTTGCAAAAGAACTAATGGCGATAAATCTTTAGCAACTGAATTAATGAGGTTAAAATGTCAAAATCTACACAGGTATTAATAGTAGGTGGCGGAATAGCGGGTTGTGCTACATCATATTACTTAGCACAACAAGGGATTTCCTCAATTATTGTTGAAAGTAACGGAATTGGCTCAAAGGCTTCAGGAAAATCTGCAGGAATGCTTAGTCCGGTTCATGGAGCTAAAAAGCCAGGGACAATTGATGAAATTTCATTAGAATCATTTAATCTACATCAAGTTTTGGCTAATGAATTGATTGAAGAAACCGGTATTGATTTTTCACCAAGATTCCCAAAACAATTGCAAATAGCCATAGACTCGAATGGATTGGATGAGATTAGATTTTTGCAGACTCTCTACGACAAATCTGATGATCGATTCGGAGCACATTTCTTGGATTCTCAAGAAGTAGATTTATTACAACCAGGATTGAGCCCCAAAACTCTAGGAGGATTGCTGCTTACAGGGAATACATCTGTTAATAGTGAATTGCTCACTCAGGCTCTTGCTAGATCAGCTGAACTTAAAGGAGCCGAAGTTGTAAATTCTACCGTGACCGGCATAAATACAGTTGGTGAAAAAATAGAGTCTGTACAAGTGGGCGATGAAAAAATCTTTTGTGATTCGGTAGTTTTGGCTATGGGTCCGTGGACATTATTTGCTCAGGAATGGCTTGGATTTCAGATTCCAATGATCCCTTTGAAAGGTGAAATCCTTCGTGTTTCTTTGCCAAATTCAAAAAATCTATTAAGTCATGAGATTTACACCGATAAAATCTCAATTTATCCGCGCACAGATGGCTTGGTATGGATTGGCGCAACAGAAGAAGAAAGAGGCTTTGATGAAAGTATTTCAGAAGACTCGACGAAATATTTACTTAATACTGCAAAAGAAGTGTTTCCTGAAGTGCAAAATGCAAGTGTCGATGTTCATACAGCTTGTTTAAGGCCTATAATTTCTGATTATCTCCCATTGGTTGATGTAATTCCTTCTTTACACAATGCTTTTATTGTGACTGGCGGTGCTAAAAAAGGGATTTTATTAGCTCCTGCAATGGGTAAAGCTATTTCTGACATGATTTCAAACAACGGAAAAACAGATATCACAATTAAAAACTATGGATTTAGTAGATTCTAGATTTGCTGGATAGTTGCTTTCCTTGGTAAAATTGCTTTGAATAACTTCGTTAGGTACGGCAAACCCTTTTTGTCTTACCATCAGGTGAATTTGTGACATACAAGGCTTTGGGCAAAGTTTTGAAAACCTGCCCAGAATATCAAAGTCTTCTTGAAAAAATATGTAATCTGCCTTCGGGCGGCAGGATTTCTTTACGAATTTTTCGACATTCAATTCCCTTAATTGTTCAAACGTTCCTTGATTTAAAAAGACCATTAATGATAGTTGTTCCCCTTTCGGAAGATGCAAGGAATTTCTATGGGGAATTACTGTCATGGGGCGCATCTGATCAAAACACCCTTCTATTTCCTGAGGTAGAAGAACTACCATTTGAGCGGATAATTTCTGATCCGGAAAATGAACATCAAAGGTTAAGTGCCTTACAAAAGCTTAATCAATCTGATTCCAAAACTTTGGTGATAACATCAGCTGCTGCATTACTTCAAAAGACTATGGCGACAGAAAAATTTGATTCACATCAATTGAAAATACAGATCAATCAGACTATTGAAATCAACAAGATAGTAAATTTATGTGTAGAAATGGGTTATTCTGTTGAACCATCTGTGATTTCGCCTGGAACAATAAGCATTAGAGGAGGAATTGTTGACATTTTTCCTGTTGGGTACGATGAGCCGGTTAGGATAGATTTTTGGGATAATCAAATTGAGTCTATTCGACTGTTTAATCCTATAGATCAAAGATCAATTAAATCGATTAAATCAGTTTCAATTATTCCCGCTCGAGAGATGTTGGTTGATCAGAAAGGTTTGTTGAAATTGAAGAATTTTGCAATTGATGCGAATTTTGCAAATTGCAATGAAGAAGTGAAACAGAAATATTCACAAGAAATTGATCAATTATATGCAAATAATCAATTCGATGAGTCAAATTTTTATTCTGGCTTTTTTAATTCTGGAACTTTGATGGATTATTTCCCTGAAAATGGATTGATCATAGAAATTGAACCATCCCAAATTGCGACTGCTTGTGAAGAGTTGGATCAACGTGTTCACCAGCAAAAATTGTTAAAACAATCGCGTGGGGATACTCCTCTAAGATTCCCGTCCTTCTATTTTCAGTCGGGGAAAATAGTTGATTTAATGGATAGATTCCAAAAATTAAATATTATCGCTGAAGACGAAGGCTTCACTGAATTTACTGATGATATAGTTCTTGAACAGGAAGCATCGAATTTTCTTGAAAATCATATTCCTATAAACCCACCCCCGGTATTTTTGGGGGAAATGGGTAGTTTTATAGAGGAAATAAATGAGCGAATAGCATTACAATTTAAAGTAGTTATTTTGACTGCATATCCTCAGCGAGTGAGCGAACTTCTTCAGGAAAACAATATTGATCTTGAGACATTTATTAATTTCGGCCAGGATCAAAGTAATGGTGGTGTATCCGTTTTAAAAGCTGAATATGGGAGTATATCTTCTGGTTTCATAGTGAACAATCAAACTGAGAGAATGATTTTACTTACTGATCTTGAAATTTTTGGCGTTACAAAAAAGCTTAGACAAATTAAAAAAGTTCGACATGTCCGAGATAGGATTCTTGGAGAAATTTCACCTGGTGATTACATTGTTCATATTGATCATGGAGTAGGGAGGTTTTTAGACACTGGTTTTTCAGGCGACAACAAAGATTTAGAATATCTTATCCTCCAATATTCAGGTAATGATCGGTTGTATGTTCCTATGGAACACTTGGATAGAGTTACTCCTTATATTGCGGCCTTTGACCATGCTCCAAGATTAACTAGGCTTGGTACTAAAGAGTGGATAGGAATCAAAACTCGAGCCGAAAAATCGACTAGGGAAATAGCTTCTGAGCTGTTGGGTCTTTACGCTGGAAGGCAATTACATGATGGAATTGCCCATGATGGAGATACTTTGTGGCAGGAAGAAGTAGAACAATCCTTCCCTTTTGTTGAAACTCTCGACCAAATAGAAACGATTCATAAAGTTAAGGAAGATATGGAAAGCCAAAAACCCATGGATAGGCTTGTTTGTGGTGATGTTGGTTATGGGAAGACTGAAATTGCATTACGCGCTGCTTTTAAGGCTATTTCTTCTGGTAGACAAGTAGCACTCTTAGTACCAACAACTGTTTTAGCGCAGCAGCACTTTTTAACTTTTTCTCAAAGGCTCAGTGCCTATCCAGTGAATATCGAAATGCTCAGTAGATTTAGGTCCAAATTAGAAATTTCTAATGTTTTAGAGGGATTATCGAATGGATCAGTTGATATTTGTATTGGGACTCATCGCTTAGTGCAAAAAGATGTAACTTTCAAGAATCTTGGATTAGTGATAGTTGATGAAGAGCAAAGATTCGGGGTTTCTCAAAAGGAAAAATTGAAGATGTTGCGTCAAGAAGTTGATGTTCTAACTTTAACTGCAACTCCAATTCCACGTACATTGCACTTGGCAATTGCAGGAGTTCGAGATATGAGTTCTATAGAAACAGCTCCTCAATCTCGATTACCGATCAAAACTTATGTATCAGAATTTAGTGAAGAATTGATTCGGGATGCGATTGTTCGAGAAATGGATAGGCAAGGGCAGGTATATTTTCTACACAATCGTGTCAAATCTATTCACAACATTAGATCCATTTTAGAGAGGCTGGTTCCTGAAGCTCAAATTGGGATCGCTCATGGGCAAATGCCTGAGAATGAATTGCAGGAAGTTATGGAAAATTTTGCACTAGGTAAAGTTGATGTTCTTCTTTGTACTACTATTATTGAATCTGGCTTAGATATTCCGAATGCGAATACATTAATTGTCAATCGTGCGGATATGTATGGATTGGCTCAGTTGTATCAGTTGAGAGGTCGTATTGGTAGGAGCGGACGCCGAGCATACTCTTACCTCTTGTCACCAAATACAGCAACAATTTCCGAACCTGCTCGAAACAGATTAAAAACTATGCTAGAGGCGACAGAATTAGGAGCGGGTTTTCGTATCGCTCAAAGAGATCTGGAAATTCGAGGAGCTGGCAATATTCTCGGTAGTGAACAAAGTGGTCATATTGCAAGTATCGGATTTAACATGTATACAAAAATGCTTAGTAACGCAGTCGAAGAATTGCGGACTAAAGAAGTTGTATCAGGCATTGACACAACAACGGAGAAGAATAATGGGTCCACAGAAAATTTAGATCATGAGATTGAAATTGATCTGGGGATTCCTGCAAATATGCCAGAAAATTACATTTCTGATTTATCTATAAGATTAGAAGTCTATCAACGGTTATTAGATATTAATTCAGTAGATCAATTAGAGGACCTTAGAGAAGAACTAGTTGATCGATTTGGCGCCATTCCAATTCAGGTTGAAAACCTCATTTTCTTAATTCGATTGAAAATATTTGCTAAAAAAGCAGGTATAGTTTCAATAATTCGTGAAAATCATGTGCTCACTTTTTGGCTAGAGCAAGAGACCGGTAGTTCAAAAATAGCTTTACAAAAGGCTTTGGGTAATCAAGTCCAAGTTGGAAATAAGCAAATAAACTGGAACTTCGAAAATTTCAATTCAGAATGGCAGAATGAGTTAATTAATTTAATAAATCAATTGGTTACGTTCAGGGAAAAATTTAATGCTCTTTTCAGCACTAGCCGAGGAGTTTAAGTTTATTTGTTAATTTCTCTAAGGACGTTATTCGATGGCACCTTGAGAAATTTGGATGATTAATATCTCGGTCTATCAAAATAGGAAGTAGTCCAGCGTTTTCTGCACCCAAAATATCGGATTCTATTTGGTCTCCAATAAAAATAGCCTCTTGGGCCTGAAGATTTAAGTGCTTTAGTGCGAATTGGAATATCCGGATATCAGGTTTTGTAAATCCTGCATCTTGAGATGTGATTGAGAGATCTATAATTTTATTTAGGCCCATTTCTTTACTAAGACTAAGTCCGCTGGTTCCCATGTTGCTAATCATTCCCAAGTGCAAATCAAGAGCTTTTAGATCAGTTAATGCAGGTAAAACATCATCAAAAAGAGACATTTGGTAGGGGATTTCCTTAACAGCATTCCAAATTTGGGAACATTGATGAATGGGAATATTTATTCCTGCTCCTTTGAGTATCAGACTTTCGTATTTTGCAAAGAAGTCCTCTAATTCAGAAGATTTGAGATTTTCTAGCGGCTGTATAGATTTCTGAGAAGCCATAAACTTATCAGCCAAGGCATATCCTTTTAATATGCCGTCGGGTGTAGGTTTGAGTCCAAAACTGTTAAGTGCTATTGATTGAATTTCAAATCTAGAGGGTTTGAAACCAGCAAGGGTGTTATACAAGTCAAAAAAGACAGCTTTAATCATGTTGAGTCTCTAGATAGTAGTTTTATATGAAAAAAACATTTAGATCTGCAATATACCGGTGTTTATTGATCAACGCAAATGGTATAACGAATTTAAGTCGAAACAACCGGTTTAATTTTCGGAATTAGAAACACATGATTACACAAGCTGTTTTTCAGGATCATATTCAGGATCAAATTCTAGCATTTAATGAGTACGGGATAACTTCTAGTTATTCTAAAAATGGCGTTGATTACTTTGTGAACCAGTTTTGGACTTCAAAACAACGTCAAGGGAATTCTCTTCATGAAATTAGTTATAGAGCATGTTTTAAGTCAGAGTTGCCCAGGTTTTTCCTTGATAGAATTTCAGAACCCGGCGATGTTGTTCATGATCCATTTATGGGTAGAGGAACAACGCCATTGGAGGCAAAATTAAATGGGCGGATTCCCTCAGGAAATGATATTAATCCATTATCAATTTTCTTAATTAGGCCAAGAATGAATCCCCCTTCAATTGAACAAATTTCAAGTTGTTTAGATACTATCGAGCTCCCGAAAAGCAATGCAAAAATTTCAGATCATGAGTCAGATTTTCTTGAATTTTTTCACCCAAAGACTTTTCACCAGATAAGGTTTTTACGAGAATTGTTTTTGGAACATCTTGGAATAGGACTCAATATCAATAATCCAGTTTTGGATTGGATTAGAATGGTTTGTCTAAATAGATTAGCAGGACACTCTTCAGGGTTTTTCTCTGGAAGAACACTGCCTCCTAATCAGGCTGTTTCTGCAATTGCACAACGAAAGATAAACAAAAAGTATGGATTGACTCCTCCTGAACGAGATTTGAAGAATATCATCTTACGAAAAAGTAAATCTTTGTTACGTGATGAAATTGTTTCTTCACAAACGGAATATTTTTTGTCAACGGGACTTGCTGAAAACACTCCGCACCTTAAAGATGGTTCCGTGGCACTTGTTGTTACTTCACCACCCTTTCTTGATGCGGTTGATTATTCCTCGGATAATTGGATGAGACATTGGTTTGCTGGTTTAGATTCCAAGGGAAGGGGGATTCCCTCTTATAAATCTGTCAAAGAGTGGCAATTAATGGTCAAAAATGTGTTAATTGAGCAAGCACGAATCTTAAAGCCAGGAGGGTACTTAGCCTTTGAAGTTGGAGAAATTCGCTCTAGCCAATTGCTTTTGGAAGAATTAGTTATTGAGGCATCAGAAGGATTGGCGATTGATTGTTTAGGTGTAATGATTAATTCACAGGATTTCACAAAAACATCCAATATTTGGGGCATAATGAATGGCGAAAAAGGCACAAATACCAATAGGATTATTCTGTTCAATAGAAAGCAGGATCGCAGATGATTCCGGGAAAATTAAGCAATTCATTTTTGTCAGAACTGTTGTCTAAGTTATCCAATTCTGATTCTAGGGTTCTTGTTGGTCCTTCTGTAGGGGAAGATTCTGCTGTGATTGATTTCTCGGATAAGGTAGTGGCAGTTAGTTCCGACCCCATCACATTCGCAACGGAGTATCTCGGGTGGTATCTCGTTCAAATTAATGCCAATGATGTTGCTGTTTCCGGGGCTGTCCCGAAATGGTTTTTGGCGACTTTATTATTTCCCGAAACATATTCAGAAGATCAAATTCGTGTTGTTTTCGAGCAGGTAGTCTCAGCTTGTGAAGCATTGAGCATTACTTTGGTAGGAGGCCATACAGAAATAGTTTCAGGAATTCAAAAGCCCATCGGTTGCGGAACAATGATTGGCGAAGCTAACAGATCCGATATTCTCATGACAAGTGCTGCGCAGACTGGAGATCGTATTATACTTACAAGCGGCATTGCAATAGAAGGGACTGCGATATTGGCTCGAGAATGCTCCACGGATTTACTAAATGCGGGAATCGATTCTGAAACGATAGAAAGGGCAGCAGACTATTTATGGAATCCAGGAATTAGTGTCCTCAAGCAATCCTCAATTGTCTCACAAAACTCCAAAGTTTCATCTATGCATGATGTCACAGAAGGAGGGTTGTCAACGGCTTTAAGTGAAATGTCGATTGCTTCGAATGTTGGAATGTTGATAAATTTGAGGGAAATCAAAGTTTTACCAGAGACTCAGACAATTTGTGATGTTTTAGGTTTAAATCCTCTAGGCTTGATTTCATCTGGAGCATTGATTATCAGTATCAAAAAAGAAGGAGTTAAGGAATTGATCAATTCCTTAGAATCTCAAGGTTTCTCTGCATTCGAAATAGGCGAAATTATCTCGAGAGATTGTGGTCTAAAATTAAATGCTGGAAATGGCGAAATTATCTCAATGACTCGGTTTGATCGGGATGAACTCGCAAGGTTTTTTGGGTAGTCGTTCAATGGTATGTCCTAAGCCAATTTAATCTGAGTTTTAAAACAGACGCTGTGCTATAATTTGCTTGGAATACTGGTTCACTGGCTTCAGGAGGAAACGTTGTCTACGGAGTTTGCAGTTAACTGGACTGCAGTGATAATAGTTGCGACTATAGGTTTGTTGTCAGTGCTTTTTTTATTTGCAATCTCGCGTATAGTTGCTCCTAGGCGACCTTCTGTCGACAAGCAGTTGCCTTACGAATGTGGTATCAGGCCGAGTCCGTTTCAATGGACGCAAGTTCGAATTCGTTATTATGTATTCGCAATTCTGTTTTTGGTATTTGACGTCGAGGCGATTTTCTTGTTTCCGTGGGCGATGATATTTGCGAAATCAAACCCGATCGTTTTTTATGAAATGATATTGTTCATGGCAATTCTTATATTTGGCTTGGTATATGCATGGCAAAGGAAGGTTTTGAAATGGGGATAGAATTTTCACAAGACCCTCATGATGAGACAATTTTCCAACGAGTTTTGCCTAATGCCTTGGTTTGTAAGTCGGATGAGTTATTTGCCCAAGCAAGAAAATCCTCTCTTTGGACATTATCCTTTGGGCTTGCATGTTGTGCAATCGAGATGATGAGTACACATATGTCTCATCATGATTTAGATAGATTCGGTGTAGTTACTTGGCCATCTCCAAGGCAGGCTGATGTAATGATTGTGGCAGGAACGGTTGTTAAAAAGATGGCTGACCCTATAAAGTTACTTTATGAACAAATGCCTGATCCAAAATGGGTAATTGCGATGGGTAGTTGTGCTACTAACGGAGGGCCTTATTATCGCTCCTATTCCGTAGTGATGGGAGTGGATCATTTAATACCTGTTGATGTCTATGTCCCAGGCTGTCCTCCTCGTCCGGAAGCCTTGATGTATGGAGTAATGCAATTGCAAGACAAAATCGTGTCAGAAGCTCAAGGGCCCCGGTAGTTTGGAAGCGAAGGATTCGGGAATGGATGCGAAGAAGTTTTCAAATACAGAAAATCTTGAACTTTTCGATTTGATTAGTGAAATTTTCTCGGGGTTTCCAGTTCAACTTAGTGCGGAGAGTGATGAGATCACTGTTAATGTAAAGCCGAATTACATTCGGCAAATATGTCGTACAAGTAAAACGAATCCACTTTTGAATTGCGATTATCTTCGTTGTATTTCTGTAGTGGATTATAAGGAAAGACTCGAAGTAAACTATCATCTTTATTCTTTGTCCTTTCGCCATAAATTCATGATTAAAGTAGCTGTTTCCATTGAGGATCCTAGAGTTCCTTCTGTGGAACCAGTTTGGCGTGCAGCAGAATGGTTTGAGCGAGAAGCACATGATTTGTATGGAGTAGAGTTTACTGGTCATCCCAATCCTGCGCCGCTGCTACTTTGGGATGGATTTGAATTTGAAGGATATCAATTTCCGGGAAGGAAAGAGGTGCCATTTCATGATTATAAAGAGTGGTAATGAAAATATCTGAACAATCTCGCATCCTAACACCAGAAGGCGATGCACTAGACTTGATGGTAAATATGGGCCCCCAACACCCTAGTACTCATGGTGTTTTTCGGCTAGTGATTTGGATTGACGGTGAAAAAGTCATTCGATCTGAATCGCATATTGGTTATCTTCATCGGGGTTCAGAAAAACTCTCTGAAGGAGAACAATATTCTCAAGTGGTTACATTGTTTGACAGGCTAGATTACGTCTCGAATCTTAATTGCGAGTGGGCATATGTACTTGCAGTTGAAAAATTAATGCAAATAAAAATTCCGGAGAGAGCCGAGTACATCCGAGTGATAATGTCGGAATTAAATCGAATTGCGAGTCACATGTTGTTTTATGGAGTTTATGGCTTGGATGCTGGAGCCATGACACCAATATTATATGCCTTTCGTGAAAGAGAGCGTGTTCAAAACCTCTTTGAAAGTGTCACAGGTGCACGTATGATGCATAACTATTTCCGGATTGGGGGAGTTAAGCAAGACCTCCCAGATGATTTTGAAGGAAAAATGGAAAACTTAATTATTCATTTAGAAAAGGGAATTGAAGAATGTGATCAGCTTCTTTCAGATAATGAAATGTTTTTGGCTAGGACGAAAGGAATTGGATCTATTGATGCTACAACAGCTGTTGATTTTGGGCTTTCTGGGCCTTTGTTGAGAGCATGTGGAGTTCCAGAAGATATACGTATTTCCGAACCATATGGGATTTATGATCGATTTGATTTTGGCATTCCGGTTGGAAGTGCTGGGGATTGTTGGGATAGATATTATGTAAGAATGGAAGAAATGCGTCAGTCCTTGTCTATTATTGTTCAAGCGATGGAACAAATGAAGACAGGGGAAATTTCCGCTCCTGTAAGAAGGATTCCAAGACCTCCAGCGGGAGAAGTTTATATCAGAACAGAATCTCCAAGAGGAGATTTTGGTGTTTTTTTAGTTAGTGATGGTTCTGACAAGCCCTACAGAGTAAAAGTTCGTGCACCTTCTTTTGCTAATTTACAGGCGTTGCAGTTTTTGCTGAGAGATGCTTATGTCGCAGATGTGGTTATGGTTTTGGGATCGCTTGACTTAATACTTGGAGAGGTAGATCGATAAGCTATGCTCTTGTTGTTTAAGGAGGCTAAATGAGTTGGGCAAATTTCATATGGCTTTTACTAAGCGCTCTTTTTTTGATTGTGATGTTGTCCCTAATAGTCTTATTTTTGACTTGGCTTGAAAGGAAAACACTAGCCCGTATTCAAATGCGAATTGGGCCTATGAGAGTGGGGTTTCATGGAGCAATGCAGCCTTTGGCAGATGCAATAAAGTTGCTAACAAAGGAAGATATACTTCCAGCTTGGTCAGATAAGAGGATTTATTGGACTGCACCGATATTGGTTTTTATTCCGGCTGTATTGTTATGGGTAACAATTCCTATTTCAGAAAGTATTGTTTTAAGTAGTTTAAATTATGGGTTGTTTTACATAGCAGCCATTTCTGTTTTATCGGTAATGGGGCTGGTTTTAGCAGGTTGGGGTTCTGCAAACAAATATGGAATGCTTGGTGGATTAAGGGCCGCAGGCCAATTGGTGAGTTATGAAATTCCTTTCATTATGGCCATTTTAGCAATAACAATTTTGGCCAATTCCTTAAATCTTGTTGATATAGTAAATGCTCAATCTTCAGTCGGGTATATATTAATTCAACCTCTAGGCTTCTTCTTGTTTTTGATAGCAGGACTGGCTGAATTAGGAAGGACCCCCTTTGATATTCATCATGCAGAATCGGAGGTTGTTGGAGGGCCCTTTGTTGAATATAGTGGTGTTCATTGGGCTATATTTTTCTTTGCGGAGTATGTAAACACATTTACTGTTGCAACTCTAGCAGCTCTCTTGTTTCTAGGTGGTTGGGGATGGCCCCAGATACCCCTCACTGGAATATCTCAGGAGATACTTTCAATATTTCTATTTGCTTTCAAGGTTTTTTTGGTTGTACTCTTAATTTTCTGGATTAGAGGAACTTACCCTAGGCTACGGATAGATCAGTTAATGGCATTTGGTTGGCAACTGTTAGTCCCCATGTCTTTTGTGAATATAATGCTTACAGCATTTGTAATATTTTATGATTTCCCTCTTTGGGTACTTTCAGTTTTATCTGCTTTAACTTTATTTATCACTTTGTATATAATCCATTTGCGTCCAGGTTCACAATCAGAATCAAATGCTCGGAAGATTATTCCGGCCAGCGAACTTAGGAGGCCTGAAAGCCTGTCAAATGATTAACTTTTTAAAGGGATTAACTCTTACATTAACTACAAGCTTGCGCAAGCCAGTAACAGCCCAGTATCCCGCAAAGGATAAGAGGCTGCAAATTGAGGAAAGATTTATGGGATTTCCCGCCCTCACTTGGGATTTTCAAGTTGGTGAACCATATTGTACTGGATGTATGGTTTGTGTCCGAAATTGTCCAACATTATGTATGTCTGCAGAAATGAAGGATAATGATCTTTATGAGGCGGGCACAAGTAATAGACGGAAAATTATAGATGAATTCGAAATTAATTTAGGTCGATGTATCTTGTGTGGTATATGCGTTGATGTATGTAATTTCGACGCCATTGAAATGAGTCGTGAACATGAATTAAGCAAATACGAAAGGAATGGGAATCGTGTGAATTTACAAACTCTACTTGAGATGGGCAAATTTTATCAAGAGGAAAGTAATTGGGTACCCAAACAGCCTGAAAAAAATAACGGAACACCTTCATTAGAATGATTAATTGTAATCTTGAAGTTTTTAGGTAGAGATTTTGGCAGAATTGATATTTTTTTATATAGCTAATGTCCTTACATTAGGTGGGGCCATAACAGTTGTTGTAACTAGGAACATTGTTTATGCGGCATTAGGACTTTTTGTTTCTCTTCTTGGAGTGGCGGGATTATTTTTAATGGGGCTTGCGCAATTTCTAGCTCTTGCCCAAATATTAGTATATGGAGGAGCTATAGTAATAGTAATATTATTTGCACTCATGCTGACAAAGATTGAAGATTTTCGAGAGATTAGAGATCAAACTCATAGACCTATTGCCTTTTTAGCGAGTACATGCATTTTTATTCTACTAACAGCTTCTATTTTGCTTACCGAAGTCAGGACAACCCAAGCTAGTGAAATATCTATCGAGAAGATAGGTGAGGTGCTTTTTAATCAATGGGCAATACCTTTCGAGGTTGCTTCAATAATTTTATTGGTTGCGTTGATTGGAGCTATCGTAATGGTAAGAGTAGGACAAACAAATGATTGATTTGATTCATTTTCAGCTAGCAAGTGCTGCATTGTTCTCAATTGGAATTTATGGGGTTTTAGCGAGGCGTAGCTCTATTTTAGTCTTGATGTCTATTGAGTTGATGCTTAATGCTGTGAACATCAATTTAATAGGATATTCATCTTTCACCGACTTCGGGATTGATCATAGGATCCTTGGACAGGTATTTGTAATTTTTATAATTACAGTCGCCGCGGCTGAATTTGCACTCGCGGTAGCTATTATTTTGAGACTTTATAGGAATCTTTCAACAGTTAATATTGACGAAATTTCATCACTTAAAGGGTAAATGATTATTTGAGAGGAATCGATGCTTGGCATAGTATGGAATTTGAGTTGGGTGTTACCGGCTCTAAATTTAATAGCCTTTTTGGGAGCTTTGGCTACCCACAGGATCAAAAAAGGAATTGTTGCTGCAGCTATTTCGATCGTTGCGATTTTCACGGCGTTTGTAGTTTTTTGGTTCTTAGTATCAGAAATACTACAAAATGGATTTTTGGCAGACCAAATCACATGGTTTCAAATCGCTGAAACTAAAATCATCTTGGGATTTTATGTAGATCGGCTGACAGTGTTATTGCTGGGTCTGATTACATTTGTGGCACTGATTGTCCAGGTTTATTCTTTTGGATATATGAAAAATGAACCTAGGTTTGGGTGGTTTTTTACGGTTAATGCATTTTTCGTAGCGGCTATGCTGGCGCTAGTGTTAGCAGATAATTTACTCTTTCTCTATTTTGCTTGGGAGCTTGTAGGATTAGGGTCTTATTTACTGATAGGTTTTTGGTATGATCGAAGGTCTGCAGCTGAAGCAGCGAAAAAGGCGTTTATTACAACCAGAATAGGTGATGTTGCATTATTAATCGGAATAATCGTACTTTTTAAATCAACGGGAACTTTTCAAATATCAACGATTATTGATCATGCCCAGAGTGGTTTAATAGGAAGCCAAACCATTTTGATTTCTAGCGTTCTTATATTTATTGGAGCGATGGGAAAATCAGCCCAGGTTCCATTTCATGTGTGGTTACCAGACGCAATGGAAGGCCCTACTCCAGTAAGTGCGCTGATTCATGCTGCGACTATGGTGGTTGCAGGGGTATATTTGGTCACTAGAATGTTGCCGTTATTTGAAATTTCTCCAATTGCTATGTGGGTAGTGACCCTAGTGGGACTTTCAAGTTTTCTATTGGCCGCAAGCATGGCAATCGTCATGAATGATATCAAACGCGTGCTGGCTTATTCCACAATTAGTCATTTAGGGTTGATGATGTTTGCGTTAGGATGTGGTGCTGCATCTGCAGCTGTAGTACATCTGTTAGCTCATGGGGTGGGGAAAGCGATCCTTTTTTTATGTTCTGGCAATGTATCTCATTCTTTGGATGGAGAGACCAGTCTGTTGAAGATGGGAGGATTGCTTAAGAAGTTACCATTGACTGGAGTATTGTTCTTGATTGGATCAATCTCATTGGCCGGAATTTTCCCGTTTGCCGGATTTTTTAGCAAAGACGAAATTATTTCGGGCATTCTCGACGGCAGAGGATGGTTCTTCATGGTGATTTTATTGGTTGGAACTGTTCTCAGCTCGCTGTATTTGGCAAGATTATGGATCATGGTATTTTTCAGAAGATCGCAACGTCAAACAGAGGTTCGACACCAGCCGAATGTTTTTATGAAAATCCCTTTGGTGGTTTTGGTGATTCCAACGGTGGTTTTTGGTATTTCTTTGGCTCAATTTAATAATAGTTTTTTGGGAGTGCATGCCTGGTTTATAGATTATAGTCAGCATCACTTCAATTTCCTGGTAGCTCTATTGTCAACGGTTGCAGCTCTTTTGGGAGTACTCATAGCATGGTTAATGATTTTCAGGGAATTTCCTAAAAATTCCTGGATGATTATCAGTTTCAAAAAGATAGAGCACATACTCATTAGGAAAGTTTTCTTTGATGATTTTTATCAATTTGTTATTGATAAAATAATATTGATTGTTGCTAAATTGGTTGCACTATTAGATAGGAAACTAGTTAATGATATTTTGGTCGATGGATTACCCAAAATGGTGTATTCAATTGGACGAATTGTAAGAGTTCTCCAGTCGGGACAAATTGGACATTATGCTTTTGCAATGATTTTCTTTACAAGCGTAATTTTTGCCGCATGGTGGCTTTTGGTAACAAATACATGAATATAGGACTTTAAATAGGCCATGATTGAAGAAATCTCACTAGTTTTATTGTCTTTGCCCCTTTTGGGGGGGACCCTTATATTTTTTCTGCCTCAAAACAATCTTGTCCTTTTGAGGTCCGTGGCATCAATTTTTGGATTTCTTACGATGTTGCTTTCTTGTTATTTGTTTGTGTCCTACGACATTGTTTTGGGTGGGATTCAATTCTTAGCATCGTGGAATTGGCTTTCATTTTATGGGGTCGGACAGCTTTCGCAGAATTCAATACAGCTTCTCTTGGGGATAGACGGAATATCTGCACCAATGATATTGCTATCAGGTGTCGTGATGTTTACGGGTGTATTGATTTCATGGAATATTAAGAACCGGCTAAAAGAATATTTAGTACTGTATTTCCTCTTGATTGGTGGGGTTTTTGGTGTCTTTGTTTCATATGATTTGTTTTTCTTCTTTTTCTTTTATGAACTTTCTGTTTTACCAATGTATTTGCTTGTAGGAGTTTGGGGTAGCAGCACAGATTTTAAATCTTTTATGCGTACAAAAGAATATGGAGCTATGAAACTTACATTGTATTTGGTAGCAGGCAGTGTATTAATTTGGGTCGCCATATTGGCAATATTCGTAGAAGCAGGAATTGGATCTTTCAGCATCACAGAATTATCTCAGGTCGAATTTTCTCGCGATTTCCAAATTCTTTTTTTTGCTCTTCTAGCGTTGGGATTTGGAGTTTTGGCAGGACTTTGGCCATTTCATACATGGTCGCCTGATGGACATGTTGCTGCTCCCACCGGAGTATCTATGGTTCATGCTGGGGTTCTTATGAAATTGGGCGCTTTTGGAATCATTCGAGTTGGAATGACATTACTTCCAGAAGGAGCACATTTTTGGATGCCAATAATAATGATTTTGGGGACAATTAACGTAATATATGGTTCCGTCGCGGCGATGGCTCAACGAGATTTGAAATATGTTATTGGATATTCGAGTGTAAGCCATATGGGATATGTTCTTATGGGAATTGCGTCATTGCATCAATTAGGATTATCAGGGGCGGTTCTTCAGATGTTTTCACATGGAATTATGACCGCTTTGTTCTTTATAGCTGTCGGCATCATTTATGACCGTACCCACACAAGAGACATTGATGTTCTACAAGGCCTAGCCAAAAAATTTGGCTTTACTGCCTCAATTTTCTCATTAGCAGCTTTCGCAAGTCTTGGCTTGCCGGGGCTGAGTGGATTTGTCGCAGAATTATTAGTTTTTCTTGGATTGTTCCAAACGCACGTATGGGCTGCAATTTTAGGTATTGTAGGAGCTGCTATTACAGCTGTGTATATGCTTAGGTTAATTTCTAGAGTTTTTTATGGCCCTCCTTCATCATTGTTAAGTCAAAGCATGAAAGTCTCGATTAATGAAAGAATAGGCGCATTAATTTTGGCGGCTTTTATAATATTTATTGGATTAGTCCCTTTCCCCTTTATTAGAGTGATTGATGTGGGCGTTTCTGAACTGTTGTCAGGCTTAGGGGGATGATGTGGAAAATCTGCACTTTTTAGTTCCAGAGTTACTAGTGGTCGCCTTGGGATTTGGCGTATTATCGCTAGATTTTATTTTGCGCCCTACTCAAAAAGCTATTCTGGGATATTTTTCAGCGTTTGGGCTGTTTATGGTTCTTGCCGTATTAATTATTTTCTTTCACGGAAAATCAGCTGAGATATATTCGGGCATTCTGGTCTTTGATGACTACTCAAATTTCTTTAGATGTTTCTTTTTAATCATTGGTGTTTTTATAGTTTTGATGTCTAGGGATTTTGTGAGTCAACAAATAGATCATGCTGGAGAATTTTATGCAATTATTTTATTTAGTTTAGCAGGAATGTCTTTAATGTCAGCTTCAGCAGAGTTGCTAATGGCATATATCTCTTTAGAACTTCTTAGTTTTGGTCTGTATGTTCTCGTAGCTTTTGATCGATACAATAAAGAATCGAATGAAGCAGGACTAAAATTGATCTTACTTGGAGCATTCTCTTCAGCAATCCTTTTATTCGGTATAAGCCAAATTTATGGACTGCTTGGTACCACAATGTTTTCTGGAATCGAGGAGAATCTGAATTCCGTAGTATCTTTTGAACCAGGGCTTGTTATCGGTATAGTTTTGGTGCTTGCAGGGATCGCATTTAAATTGTCTGTGATCCCATTCCATATGTGGGCGCCAGATGTTTATCAAGGCGCACCTTTACCAATTACAGCTTTCATAGCTGTCGGGTCAAAAGCTGCAGTCTTTGCGTTAGCATTAAGATTTTTCTCGCAAGCAATTATTCCTGAAATTGATCAATGGCAATTCTTTTTAATTGTTCTGGCAGTTTTGACCATGCTAGGTGGCAACATACTAGCTTTGGTACAGCAAAATCTGAAAAGGCTGTTAGCTTACTCTAGCATTGGGCAAGTGGGATACTTGTTATTAGGTTTTATCGCATTGGCATCAGGAAATCCTGAAGATGGTAATATTCCAATGTTGGTGATTACAGGGGTAATATTTCATTTAGTTGCATACACAATCAGCAGCATTGGGGCATTTTGGTCTATTTCCACAATTTTTAACTCGACTGGCAAAATTGATATATCCTCTTTAGCTGGCGTAAGCAAGGCATCCCCATTTGTATCAGTTGTACTTGCTGTTTCACTATTTTCTTTAGCTGGATTGCCAATATTTGTTGGGTTTGTAAGCAAATTTTATCTATTTACTTCAGTCGCTGTTCAAGGGTTCTTGTGGTTAGCGGGAGTTGGAATTTTCGCCAGTCTAATTTCCCTGTATTATTACTTAAAAGTACTGAGATCAGTGTATATTGATGAAGAAAAAGATTCAGTTAAAGTTCATATCTCAATAATTTCGACAATATTTTTGGGGATTTTGTTGCTTGCGATGGTAATTATTGGAGTTTATCCTTCTCCGTTGGTCGAATTAATTGAAAAAGCCTCTTTAGCGTTAATTTCTTCTCCGTGACTGATTTTAATTTGTTAAAATCAATATATATTTTTTTGGGGGAGTGGAAATGTTAGAAGGCAAAAATTATTCTCGTGGCATGGTAGTGGTTGCTCATGCTGACGATGCGGAATTTGGTTGTTCTGGAACAGTCGCGAAATATTGCAGGCTTGGATGGGAATTTGTGTATGTACTCTGTACTGATGGTAGTAAAGGAACCGCCGACAGAAATTTAACCTCAACTGAAATCAAAGAAATTCGGCGTAATGAGCAAATAGATGCAGGAAAAATATTAGGTTTGAAAGATGTAAGATTTTTAGAATATCCAGATGGGATGCTAGAACCATCCATGGATCTTCGAAAAGACATTGCCCGAGAGATTAGAAGAGCTAAACCGGATGTTGTCATATGCCCATATCCTATGAGAGCTCTCGATGGGATCCGAGGAGGCATTGGACATCCGGACCATATGGCTGCAGGAGAGGCTACACTTTCTGCTGTATACCCAGCAGCTAGAGACCATTTAACTTTTCCGGAATTACTGGAGGAAGGATTTGAACCACATAAGGTTTCAGAGGTCTGGGTGATGGGACATCCTGAGCCTGATGTTTGGGTTGATGTGACGGACTATATGAAAATCTCAACTAATTCTCTTATGGCACATAGCTCTCAAGTATCTGGGCGCAGAACTATCGATGAATGGGAAAAAGTGATGAGAGATTGGAGAGCAAGAACAGCCGAAGATAAGGATATGGAATGCGCTGAAGCCTTCCGACGTATTACTTTAGGATAATATCACTTATTTAGATGGGTCGGTTAAAACTTTGCGGTTCAAAAACAATCATCTCTAATGCAATGGTAATATTTATGACTAGTATGATTTAAAGACTTATTGAGAATAAAAAGGGAAAAGAAATGAGATTTCTGACAACATTCAAAAAAACCAAAGAATGCAGCTTTCAAAGCTGGCTGAAACTAGTTGATGACTTAAAGCCTCATATGCAAAAACATGGACTAAAGCTAATAGTGGCAACGGAAACCGAAGATGGAACAAGAATTTATGATATAGCTGAAGCGGAAACTATGGAAGGCGTCATGGCATTTATGTCTGACCCAGAGGTAATTAGAATGAGACAAGAAGCTGGTGTAGATACTGATAGCCAAGAAGTAGTCAGCCCCGTAAGTGAATATCACATCTTTCAGAATTAATGAATGAACTAGTTGATAGGTTCGGGGTAGCTAGCAATCTTGTTGATAATTTTTTCATGGATTTAATTAATGGAACTAATCAAGAATCTGTAGATAAAGCATTTAAAGGTTTGGGATTAAGCAGAAGCTCTGTCGAGAATAAATTAATTCAGGTAAATGAAAAGGTTAATCCATTTGCCCCTGACAAAATGGGACATAATGCTAGTAAGAAAATCATCTATAAAGCAATCCTAACTATGATGTGGGAAGAGGAAATGAAGGACTAAGTATTAAATCAATAATTCTCACGATAACAATGAAAAAAACAATGAAACTCTTTATTTATGGAGATGAAATGAACTGGAAACAGTTCATAGGGGCACCTCATTAATTTAGAGGTTTAATTTTGTGATTAGCGATTCTAATTCAGACTGAGTGTTGGGGTCGATATTTGCTCCTGGGAAGCGTACTTTTGGAGATGAAATAAATCCCCTTAGATGAAGGGCAGCTTTTCTTATAGATATTCCTATTCCTGATTGCCCTTCAAACAAAATTAATGGCAAATATTTATAGAATATTGCTTCAGCTTCATCTCTCGAACTATTATTCATGAGTTCACAAACTGAAATTAAAATTTCTGGGTATGCAAATCCAGTCATTGCCCCTGCGCTGCCTCTTGCTAGTTCGTCAAGGAGGTAAACTCCTCCTAGGCCACCAAAAATCTCCATGCGGTCGCCGATTCGTTGTCTGATTGAAGAGATTTTATTGGGGGTTGGAGGATCTTCTAGTTTCAAGTAAAGAGCGGATGGCACTCTCTCGACAAGGTTTTCGATAAATGATAGTGACATGTGCACTCCTGTAGTTTCAGGGTAGTCCTGTACGACTATAGGAATATCGATAGAATTGCCTAATTTCTCATAAAAAGTAAGTAGTGCGTCGTCGTTGGGTTTTAGCATGGGTGGTGCCGAGACCATTACTGCGGCTGCTCCGAGCTTTTGAGCTTCTATGCTACGGTTGATTACTGTAAAACTACTTCCTCCAGATGTTCCAAGTGTTATTGGAATATTCTTGGCTGAAGAAATTACCGTCTCTGAAATCTGGGTTCTTTCATTATCAGTTAGTTTGGCAACCTCGCCAGTGACGCCTAATGCAACGATGCCTGTGCATCCAAATTCTTCAGCTTTCGTTGCGAGAGCAGACATGCTTTTTAGGTCTAAATTTTCATTATCAAAAAAAGGTGTCGCTAGCATCCAGTGGACACCACTGAAATTATCTCCCATAATTTTTCTCCTCAAAAATTGAGCAATATTTCCAACAAAATCCTCTGTTACTTGCTCACATTCTACTTCCTGCATATACTACCATTATTGTTTGGAATATTTTTAATGATTGGATTCGATGGAAACAATTCAGATACATAACAATCCAAATTTGGATGCACGAATGGTAATGCAAGTTTTATCAGAAAATTTGGATAGTAAATACGAGATTTTTTCCATTAGTTCGATGTGGAGAGAAATCATGATCAGGCAAAATTCTTGGAAAGGCGTGACCATTGGATTACGCTATGATGGGAATCGGACTGATTTGATGTTTAGCGGTGATTCCCCAGGGGTATTCCCTGCAGTTTTTACCCAAATGTTTATTGGGAGTTTTATTGCAGATAGAACATTTCGCCGTAAAATACTTTCCGACGTTCGGGAAATCTTGTTAGAAATAGCCGGCGGATCTTCCTGATTTGGAATTTAGGGAACGTTAGCAGAAATAATATAGGGAGATGCTTCCAGATTATTTTGATTTTGAAGAGTCCCAAGCTTTTCAGTTGAGATCTGTGACAAACCTGCTTCAGTAAGGAAGGTTTCCGCTTTTGAGATTTCCATTCCTGAAAAGAAATTTGATGTGTTGTTAACAAATTCTGCATCGAAAATGATTATTTTACCATCACTTTTGGTGGTTCGAGCCATTTCAGAGATTATTTGAGAGGGGTTTGAGAAATCATTAAGTGACATTCCAATGAATGAGGAATCTACAGTATTATCCTCCACAGGTAATTCATTGGCGGTTCCTAATCTACAATCAAGGCCCACATAACCTTCTGCTCCAATGAATTTGTCTTGTAGGAACGCTAGCATTTCATCAGAATGATCTACCACGATTGTTTGCAAGGCACCTATTCGAAGTAAACCCCCAGTGATGAATCCAGTTCTACACACAACATCAAGAACTTTATTACCTGCTCCGTTTCCTGTTGAAGCAATGTGATCTTGAATTTCTAGATATCGAGACCCATAAAACAAGCGGTTTTCGTCGTCATAATCATAGGGGTCGATGATATTGTTCATTCTTCACTCCCTCACAGAAATAGTTTCTTAATCGTTTGTAAAATCTGGTTGTCTTTTTTTCGAATCTAAATTCGAAGTACTAGTCCACAAAGAAACGTATGAAAGCCATAATAGACTAGCAATGCCAGCATGTAAAATTCTAAGGATATCTGGCATCCCAAAGAACACAGCGCTTAGGCCAATAGAAATCTGAGAGAAAGCGATTACCGAACATGCGATTGCTAAATTTAGTTCTAGTCCACGAATGTTTGCCCGCCACATTTTCAGTGTCATAAAAAGTGTTCCTAAAAGTAATATATAAGCAAGAGTTCTATGGGAATCATGAAGAATTGTAGCCTCGGGGATACCTATATCTCCACAGAGTGGAATACCTATACAACTAAAGGAATATTTTCTCGCTACTATACTAGAACCTAATAAAATTATAGCCGCCACAGCAATTAACAAATGTCTTGCACGACCAGTAAAAAACTTGCGTGGGTGAGTATCAGAAAAAAAATCAGCAGCTACAATTGTAAGAAGTAAAATTATTGCCATGGCTAAAATTAGATGGATCAAACGAACGAGTGGATTTAATTCCGTAAATACTACAATGGCACCAAGAATAGCTTGAATGACTACAGCTACCGAGGCTCCAAGTGCCATGTTTGATCCGATAGGGAATTGGTTTTTGAATTTGTGAGTGATAATTGCTAAGCCGAAAATGAATAACATTACTACACCGGCATACCACCGATGGCCAGACTCAATAAGTGCAGCAATGTTGCTGGGAACCACACCACCCTCACAAAGTGGCCAGTCAGGACATCCTAGTCCTGAACCAGACACTCTAACCCATGCCCCATAAGTGACCAACCCAACAACCATTATTGCAATTGCAAGGGCATATGATCCAATGACTTTGGGATTAAAATATTTACTTTCAGAAGCTCTCAAGGTTTTTCCGTTTTGAAGATATGATGTTAAATAGAATAAATTTATTTTACATTGTACCCTAGCGAGCCGCTAGGCTAAATATTGTATTTGATTAATCATTGCATACAAATGATTTCAACCCAACCATATGATATAATGGAGGTTCATTATATATAGGAGTTTTCCCAAATGGCGGACCTAAAAACCCTTGAGTTAGAACCGAGGGATTTACTTGGAAAAAAAGTTGAGACGTTGCGAAGATCTGGGTTGTTGCCTGTACATATGTACGGGCCAGATATTGATTCCCAGTCATTACAGGGTGATTTAAAACTTTTGGCTCGGTTAGTGTTGGAAGTAGGTACAAATATACCTGTTTCAGTCACTGTGAAGGGTTCTGACAATGTTAATATGTGTTTTGTCCGAGAAATTCAGAGACATCCAGTTACCGAGAATATTTTGCATGTTGATTTTCTAAGGGTTGACACATCTAAAGTGGTTCGCGCTGAAGTTCCCATAATATTAGAAGGTGTAGCTCCTGCCTCTCAACGTGGAGGTACATTAATGCAGCCGTTACAGAATTTGGTTGTAGAAGCGTTGCCTATGGATATTCCTGTTTCACTACAAATTGGCGTGACAGATTTGGACGACTTCGAGAAGAGTTTGTATGTGTCTGACCTTGTGGTTCCAGACAATATTGCTTTGATTAGCTCCTTAGATGATTTAATTGCTCGAGTAATTCCTCCGAGAATTGAAGAAGAAGTTGTTGCATCTACCGATGAAGACGGTGAGATGACTGAGGATGCTGATGGAGAGGGATCCTCAGAATCTTCTGGGTCGGAAGAGGGCGAAGCTAGTTAAGTTGTAATTTCTGTTGCTGCTCCGATAATTCTTTTCCCAGAAATTATTGAGTTGCCTCCGATTTTGGCTGCGCCCAAGATTCTTGCGGTCCCAAAGATTCTAGCATTTCCAGATACTGAAGCAGCTTCGCAAACATCAGCATTTTCGAAAACCCAGGCGGCATCTCTAATTTTTGCGGCATCTCTAATTTTTGCTCTTCCAAATATCCTGGCAGTACCTCGCACTAAAGCAGATCCACTGATTCTAGCGTTCCCAGAAATTTTAGCGTGACCTCCTATTTGTGAAGCCCCAAGAATTTGTGCATTCTCTTCAATAATAGATTTCCCAGAAATATTACACATCCCTTCAATGTGTACATTTCCAGAGATAGTTGTCGGACCCGAAATAATTGCAGATCCACCAATTGTTGTATTTCCAGAGATTTTTGCCTTGCCTTTAATTTTTACAGAGCCACTAATTTTTGAATTTCCAGAGATTTTTGCTATGTCGGAGATAGAAACATTGTCAAAAATTTGAGTATTTCCACTAATAAGTGCAGCATCTCTAATTTCGATCGAATTCGAGAAGATCATACAATTTCCAGAAACCCAACATGCCCCTTCGTGAGATAGAGCACTCCGTTTGATCTCATCGACGAAAGGTAAAAATCCACCTATTGTCCCTTTTGGAACATTTTGCCTCACAGCTTTCAATGATTTTATTCGATGGAGTATTATTCCATGAGATTCAATGGTTTCATTGGTAAATTCGAACTTTGGGTAGAACATTAATTTGGTTATATAACCCTATGTGGGTTCAATGCCTCATAGTTTAATTCGATTCCCAATCCTGGTTCATTGGGAGGGCTGACAAAGCCATCTTCAACTTGAAGAGTATTTAAGTATGTGTTGCCCCACATTGGATCTGTGGTATTTCTGTAATATTCTACGGTTAGTCCATTTGGTATTGCACATACCAAATGGACGTGAATTTGCTGATTCCCATGAGGAGCAATTGTAAGATCATGTGATTGGGCTAATGCCGAAACTTTCATGAATTCAGTTACTCCACCCATAATTAATGCATCTGGTTGAATTATGGACGCACAGCGATTTTCAATTAAATCTCGAAAGCCATAACGGGTATATTCATTCTCTCCTGTAGCAATCGGAATAGTGGTTGATTGTCCAATTATCTGGTGACCTTTGTAATCGTCAGGCAATATAGGTTCTTCAAACCAGTAGACATCATAAGGTTCCATTTTACGAGCAATTTCGATAGCTTCAAAATGTTTGTATGCGCAGTTGGCATCCACCATTAATTTTACATCTGGCCCAATGCTTTCTCTGACTATCCGTACTCTTTCAACATCTTCATTGATTGGTGCGCCTCCGATTTTCATTTTAATTGCACGCGCTCCAAGCGACACACTTGTCTCCATTTCTTCTGCTAACTCTTTTAATCCTTTTCCCTCTTCGTAATATCCGCCCGCAATATATACGGGAGCTTTACTAGAGAATCCCCCTAGTAATTTATAAAGAGGCATATTTGCTGCCTTGCCTTTAATATCCCAAAGTGCAATATCTATTCCGCTAATTACACGAGTAGAAAGACCACGTCTGCCAACCAGTTTCGGTTCCCACATTGAATCCCAAATAAGTTCATTGTTCAGTGGATCTTGTCCAATTAAGTATTGCTTAAAATGATCTACTATCGCCGCACTAATTTCAGGGCCTTCATGTACCCCTCCAATCAATCCAATACCAGAAATTCCAACATCTGTTTCAATGTTTACAACATCTATGCCTGTAAAGTCATAGGTGTGTTTCCCGTTTCTAATTGGGATTGGTCTGTTCCATCGAAATCCCTCGAAGGTCACATTTGTAATTTTCATACGTTCTCCATTTGAATGTAAAAATTCAGGATTTCAGAAACAATTTTTAATCAAGTTTTAAAATGAACCCCTCAGAAATTAAATAGTCTATAATTTGTTGAGCATTTTGAATAGCACTGAAATCCTCAGTGTTTAATTTGATCTCTGGATCGTTTGGAGACTCGTAAGGATCGTCAATTCCTGTAAATCCAGTTATTTCGCCTCTTCTTGCTTTAGCATACATTCCTTTGGCGTCTCGTGCTTCACAAACTTCCAATGGGGTATCAACAAAAATTTCTATAAATTGGGCGGAACCAACCAAGTTTCGTACAGCATCCCGAGTTGATTGGTAGGGACTGATGGCAGCACAAATAGCTAAACCACCATGTGAAACGATTTGGGAAGCAACGTATCCAATTCTCAGAATATTTGTATCTCGATCTTCCTTAGAAAAACCTAAGCCTTTGGAAAGGTGTGTTCTGACGACATCACCATCTAGTATTGATGTCCGACGACCATATTCCATAAGCATTGTTGTGAGAATGTCTGCTGTAGCAGATTTTCCCGCTCCACTTAAACCAGTGAACCAAATACATATACCCTGTTCATGCTTTGGGGGATAAGTCTCGGCCATTATTTTTGCAACTTCAGGTCTAGTGAACCATTCTGGCAAAGCTATTCCCTTTTGAAGGTAATCTTCTCGTACCTGAGTTCCTGAAATGAACAAAGTTTTCGTACCGTCTGGTATTTTTGAAACTTCTTCGTAACGATCTTCTTCTTGCAGATAAGCTAATTCACTAAATTTCACAAGAGAGACACCTAATTCTTCACTGTATTGCTCCACCAAATCTTGTGCGTCATATGGACCATAAAATGGATTGCCAGAGGAATCATTTCCTGGGCCGGCGTGATCTCTTCCAACAATGAAATGATTTGCGCCAAAGTTGCGTCTTATTAAAGCGTGCCATAGAGCTTCTCTTGGGCCACCCATCCTCATCGCAAGAGGTAGAAGTGATAGCAAGACACGGTCTTTTTCATAATGATTTTCTGTAAGTGCTCTATAAGTTCTGACTCTAGTAAAGTGATCTACATCGCCGGGCTTTGTTAGTCCAACTACCGGATGGATTAACAGAGTCCCATCGACTTCAGAAGCTGCTCGACGTGTTAATTCTTCATGTACTCGGTGTAATGGATTTCGTGTTTGGAACGCAACAACATTGGAGTGTCCAAGATTTTCTAATGACTCTCTTGTTTGAGCGGGAGTCAATCGTAAGTTCTTAAAATCTATTCTGCTGGGAAGCTCAACAACTTTTAATTCTCCAGATATATTATATTTACCCCAACTTTCCATTTCTGCGACCATCGGATGACGACTGTCTAATGTTCCAAAAACTTTTTGAGAAACTTCTTTTAGATCCCATTCGTAGATTTCCTCTACATTAATTGTTGCAATTAAGCGATTTTGCGCGTCCCTTAATGCTAACTCAGAATCAAGTTCGACATCATTCTTGTTTACTGGAAGCGTGATAGGTATTGGAAAAATATTTCCATTAGACAATCGCATATTATCAAGTACGGATTTGTAATCTGACTGATTCATAAATCCATTTAATGGTGAAAATCCTCCGGTGGCTAGCAACTCCAAGTCGCACAATGCCCTTTCAGAAATTTGAATAGATTGGAGTGTGTTCGCATGATTTATAAGAGTGTCTTTTTCTTCCCCTGTTACCAAAAGATCTACTAAAGATCCTCCATAGGGGGTTATTAATTTTGACGGAACTTCAGTTTTGTTATTAGACGGCATTTTTTCTCCCATTATTGTTAGCTATTTCGTGCCCAAGCAGATCCAAGATGAATCCCGCACTCCTTTGGCATTCCAGATTCCCACCACCACCTGCCAGCACGTATGTCTTCACCTGATTCGACTGGACGGGTGCAAGGTGCGCATCCAATTGAAGTATATCCTTGGTCGTACAATTCATTGTATGGGACTTTGTTAGTATGAATATAATCCCATACCTCGTCGTATGACCAATCGGCAAGCGGGTTGATTTTAATTATATTCCCGTGTGCTGAATCAATTTCCACTTTGCCGGTTTTATTACGTGTTTCTCCTTGAGAACGGCGTAGTCCAGTAACCCATGCATCGAACTCTTTTAAAGCTTTATTTAATGGGTTTACTTTTCTGATATTACAGCAAAGTAATCGAAGAGAGACGCTATTGTAGAAGGGGTTTACACCATGCTCAGTAGCCATTTCGGTTAATTCACTTGAATCAGGAAAGTAGACCTCAATAGGGATTCCGTATTTATCGCGAATCCGGTCAATAAGGTTAAGTGTTTCTTGAGGAAGTCTTCCTGTATCAATTGTGAAAACGCGAAGATTTTTTGAGATCTTAGTTGCCAAATCTAGAATTACTAGTCCCTCCGATTGGAAACTAGTACAAATACCTAGTTTTCCTGGGAATGCGTCTATTGCCCATTTCAGAATTTCGGTAGCGTCCAAAGACTCAAATTGACTACTAAATTCCTTAGGATCAATTCGATCTAAAGGTAGATTTTTGATGTTATCTGCAAATTTTTGTTTGAGCATCTTTCACCTAATTTTTGGCACTAAAAAACCCCTGGGTTTAAGCAGGGGGGACAGCAAACTTTATAGATTATTTTTAAAATGCCAAGATAATTACAAAGTGCATGCCTCCCCGTACGTACACGTACAGGAACACCTACACAAGCAGTTGACTATGGTAACGTTGTTTAAGTTCATGATTGTAAAATTCTATTCGTGATATATGTAATTGTCAAGGTAATCATCTGTGTCTTTGTAATTATATAGGTTGTTAGGGATTTAATTCGCTATCAGTGATGGCGAGGTAAACATCTTCAAGTGTAGTTTCCGAAACCGCGTAATTTGATACATTCATATCTCGAATTTTGGAAAGAAGTTCTGAATCCTCTGCACCGTATATTGTTTTTTCACTATTTTCGGTGGAATTGAGACGATAAGATAATTTATATTTGTAACCTAGTGTGGTTTTTAGATTTTGAATTGTATCTATTGCAAAAAGTTTTCCATTTCGCATGATTCCTACACGGTCACATAGTGCTTCAGCTTCTTCCATATAATGAGTAGTAAGCACCAGAGTTGACCCTCGGGTTTTATAATCCCTCAAAATATTCCAAACATCACGCCTTGATTTAGGATCCAATGCTGTAGTGGGCTCATCTAGAAGGAACAGTTTTGGTTTTGCTAAAGACGCAATACCTATTAGCAAACGTCTTCTTAGCCCTCCTGACAAATTTGAAACGAGGGTGTTTCGGTATTCGCTTAAATATAAATAATCAGTTAGTTCATCCGCACGGAATTTTGCATCTGCAGATGAAAGCCCTCTCATTTTACCGAATATTCTCATCAAATGATAAACTGTATATCTATCATAAGGTTTCTGTTCTTGAGGCAGGATACCCATTAGAGATTTAGCTTTTATAGGATTTTTCACTACATTAATGCCAAATACTTTGATGGTACCAGAGGTTGGGATTACCTCTGTAGTTATTTGTCGGACGAGTGTGGTTTTGCCCGCTCCATTTGCGCCAAGTAGGCCAAGAATTTCTCCCTGATTGACTTGAAATGAAATCTTATCATTCGCTAATACGTTACCCTTTTTATATTTTTTATATAAATCATTTACCACGATTGGTGGTGGGGAGTTTTTGTTAATGCCCATTTGAACGCCTGTTAGATTTTTTGGATCTTTAAATGTATCATATAACATAAAGAAAGATTTTTTATCAAACCATTCCCCTCGTCTGACATGCGGATTTTTAAGCAAACAACTAAAACTAATGATGCTAGTGCATTGAATGTAGTTTCAGGTGTTAATCCAGAGATCTCAATAATTTCTGGACGGCTGAAATTTTTTCGTGATGCAGTAACAATTCTCGAGCTCAGATTATTTGCAATGAAACAAGCTATTCATTGGCATTTGTTGGGATCATTAGTATTTCCTATGTCCACATTTTTTTTTGCAAGAGGGCTATCCGATTCAGATCCTGAGTCGCTCAGAAGAATAATGGTTGGGGCTCTTGTTTTTGGCTTGACGCTTCAGGCAGTTAATGCCGTATCAATGAACATGATAAGCGATCGATTCCAAGGGCGACTAAATTTGATTGTAACTATGCCTATATCTAAATTTTCATATGCCATTGGAATGATTGCTTATACATTTGTTCAAGCCTTAATGACCTTGGTAATCCTTTTGGTGGTAGCGACTTTAATGGATATTGATTTCACAATTACTTGGAGTTTATTGCCAATATTGGCAATGCTAATTACAGCTATGAGTGGAATGGGAATATTTATGTCTAGTTTTGCTCCATCTGAGGAAGTTGGTGGCGTAATCACTAGCATGTTTAGTATTGTAATGGTGATGATTTCACCTGTTTTCTTTTCCATGGATCAGGCGCCAATAGCATTACGATATGTGGGATATATATCACCAGTAAGATACGCAGCCGATGCGTTGAATAAAGCGTTATCAGGCAACAATGACGTAATAGTTGAAATGATTGTGTTGGGAACTATAGGTGCTATAGGACTGATCTTAGGTGTCTGGAAGATGAAATGGAAGGATCTATAGGATTCTTATTGATTTCTTAATTCAGCTCTTTTTATCTTTCCGCTAATTGTTTTTGGCAAGTCTTTTACGAATTCTATCTGTCTTGGGTATTTATATGGGGCGGTTATTGTTCTTACATGAGTCTGGATTTCTTTAATTAATAGGTCTGAAGGTTCGAAACCTGCAGCTAGGACAATGAATGCTTTGACGACCTGGCCTCTCACTTTGTCTGGAATACCTATCACAGCACTTTCTACTACAGAAGGGTGTTCAGCTAGAGCTGACTCAACTTCGAATGGCCCTATTCTGTAAGAGGCGCTAATTATCACATCATCTGCTCTGCCAACGAACCAGTAATATCCATCTTCATCTCTGCTGGCCCGATCACCAGTGTAATACCAATCACCTTTGAATGATTCCAAATTTGCTTCAGGATTTCTCCAATATTCCTTAAAAACTCCCACTGGTTTTTCCGGACTCATTTTAATTGCTAACTCTCCCTCAGAACCATCCTGGATTTCGTTTCCATTGGAATCTAGAATTCCCATATTAAAGCCAGGAGCTACAACCCCCATTGATCCAGGCTTGTATTTCATTCCAGGAAATGTTGCAGTACATAGAACGGTTTCTGTTTGACCGTAACCTTCCCAAATTTGTTGACCCATTTCTGATTTCCATACTTCTATAAGTTCTGGTGTTACAGCTTCTCCTGCCCCGACACAATGTCTCAGTGACTGAGGATGGATTTTTGATAAATTTTCTTGCACCATCATCCTATATGCGGTGGGTGGAGCAAAAAATGTAGTTATCGGGTGGTCTACAAACATTTTAAGTGTGAGCTCCGGGTCAAATCTTCCTCTATGATCTGCTATGAATAGTGCTGCACCCATATTCCAGGGGGCAAAAAAACAAGTCCACGCCGCTTGAGCCCAACCTGTATCTGATAATGTCCAATGAATATCTGTTGGACGGTTGTCAAGCCAGTATCGACCGGTAATGTAATGCCCAATTGGATATGATGAGTGTGTATTGAGTACCATTTTGGGATGGCCGGTTGTTCCTGATGTGAAATAAAGCATTAATGGGTCAGAGGAATAGTTTTGGGGATTAGCAAAGTCTGTAGAAGCTTTGTGCAACAAATCTTCATACTCTCCAAATCCCGAGTTACTGCCGACAACGATAATTTTTTCTAAACTGGGGCAATGTTTTTGGATTGACTCTAATTTCTCGAAATTTTCTGAGTCTGTAAATACTACTTTTACATCTGCGATATTTATGCGATAGGCAAGATCTTTTGGGGTTAGTAAAGTGGTGCCAGGGACGGATACGATGTTAGCTCTAATGCATCCTAGGATTATCTCCCACCATTCAACCAACCTTGGTAGCATAGTGAAAACACGGTCACCTTCTGAGAGCCCTAAACCTACTAACAGGTTGGCTACTCTTTTTGAGCGATCGCTAAAATCTGAAAAAGTGACCGTTCTTAGATGGTTTTCGTCGTTGACCCAATACATGGCAATTTTTTGTGGGTCATTTGCCCATTTATCGAACACTTCATAAGTCCAGTTGTATCGATCTGGAACATTAAGACTAAACGATTTATAAGTTTCTTCGTAATTACCTATCTGATATTGAGTAGACACAAATTTATCCCGTTAATTCATGGCGCACGATGGCTGTACCCTCTACCAGAGATTTTAGTTTTAATTGACACAACCATCTGGGTAATTGAAAAAACCCGCAATCTGGACTAACTGTAATTTTTTCAGGATTCACTCCGGATTTTAGTATTAGACGAATTCTTTCTGCTACATCTTCAGGCGTTTCTACATAAAACGATTTTATATCGACAACACCGATTCCTAGTTCCCTTTCATCCCCATATTCTGCCCAAAGATCACTTTCTATCATTTCTCTGTTTGCAAATTCCATTACTATCTGGTCCGAATTTGTGTCCAAGATAGCTGGGAACATCCATTTGTACTGTCTCTTACCTCGCGGTCGGCTTGTTAAGTTTCCAAAACATACATGAAGTGCATGTTTTGCTTCAACTCCTTCAACGCATTTGTTGTACAAGTTGACCCATTGATCCATTTGTCCGGGTATAATCGCAAATGACGGTTCGTCTATTTGAATATAATTTGCCCCAGCTTCTGCTAAGGCCCGCAGTTCTAAATTAATGGAGGTCGCGAATTCGAAAGCCATCTCCATCCTGTCTTTGTAGGCTGGTTCTGGTCGAATATGCATTGTCATGGTTAGAGGCCCGGGGCATGTAGCTTTAATTGGTCTTTCCGTGTTCTGCTTCGCATACTTAAATTCATCCACAATCCCTAATCCATTAGGTACAGTAATATAGTCATCTGCGTGGTATCTAGGAGGGGAATCATAACCATAAAGCCCCGTCTTTCTTAGTTCGGGGTCGCGGACAATTCCTTTCATTCTCTTTGTGAAGCTTTGAACGAAATACCATCTACGCATTTCCCCGTCTGAAACAATATCTATTCCTGCTCGTTCCTGATCTAAAATTGCGGCATTTACGGCATCATCATAGGTTTCACTAATATCGGTTAATCCATAGTTTCCCTTTTCAATTTCTTCAATAGCAGTCCAGAACCACCCAGGCATTGAGTGGCTTCCAATTACAGTAGTTGGTAATAATGGCAAATTTTTTTGTGACATAAGTAATTACTCCAAGTATGTAACATATTTTTTCAATATGTTTTAGGCATTTTATTGTGAATTACCGCGTAAAGCTAGAGAATTTTCACCTTCTAGCGGTTATTCCGGCGATCGCTTCTAGAGATTTGACATATCCTTGGATGCCATCAGAACCTGCTCCAAGCTGTTGGGCTGCTCTGAACAAATTGCTTACAGTAGGAGTGGTGAGTAATGGCACTTGTAATTCAGCAGCAGCTTCTTGGACCAATCTAAGGTCTTTTTGAGCGAGATCAACCATGAATCCAGGAAGAAAGTCACCATCTAAGATTTTTTCGCCCAAATTTTCTACCATCCAAGAATTGGCTGCACCGCCAGTAAATGCTTGCATCAGAGCTTCTGGGTTTCCTCCAGCCTTGATTGCAAATACAAGCCCTTCACATAATGCGGCCAAATTTCCTAGTCCTATTATTTGATTAGCAAGCTTAGTTGTTTGCCCCATTCCGTTAGAACCACAATGAGTAATTCTGGCTCCAAGTACGTCGAAGATCGGCTTGCACCTATTAAATGTATTTTCTGAACCACCGATCATAATTGATAATGTTCCACTTAATGCTCCTGGGAGACTTCCACTTACTGGAGCGTCCATCATTTCAATACCTTTGGAGCTTAGTTTTTGCGCAATGTTTCGAGTGATACTTGGAGAAATTGTGCTCATATCAATTACGACCGATCCAGAGTTAGCACCCTGGAGAACTCCATTTTCGCCAAGGATCACTTCTTCAACATCTGGGGAGTCACTTAGCATGGTGATAATGATGTCGCTGTGTGATGCTACATCAGATGCTGAAACTCCTGCCTCAGCTCCTGCATCTACTACCTCAGCCATTCTAGATTTGGACCGGTTCCAACATTTCAGTGAAAACTCTGCTTTTAGGAGATTTTGGCTCATCGGATTTCCCATGATTCCTAGGCCAATAAAGCCAATTTTTTCAGTCATAATTCACCTCGTCTTTTGAGAATATTAATATAAATCATATAGAGAATGTCTATTTAAATTGTTACTCAAATGTAAACATGCTATTTCTAATTTGTAAACAAATTTTATAATTGAGGGATCTTGTTTTAAGTGCTATTCTGGAAATCTATATGAGATGAAATTATCAAATTCTATGAGAATTTTTCAAACAAAAAATATTTATTACGGTTGGTTTATACTAGCAGCTTGTTTTTTCGCAACTTTAATTAGTGGCGGAGTTAGATCATCATTTGGCGTTTTTGTGATTCCCATGGAACAAGAGTTTAATTGGACAAGAGACACTATTTCATTTGCTCTTGCCATCGGAGTGTTTTGTAACGCATTATCAACCCCTATCATAGGATGGATCTATGATTCCCGTCCGGATGGGGGGAAGACAGTAATTACTTTAAGTTTGTTGGTACTCGGAGCTGCAACTATTCTCCTGAGTTTGACATCAAATATTGTTTTTCTGATTATTGTTTATGGATTTTTGATTTCAACTGCTGGTACAGGAGTTGGATTTGTTACAATCCACGCATTGATCGCGAGGTGGTTCAATAAAAAACGAGGCTTTGCATTATCTGTAAGTTCAGCTGGAGTTTCTGTAGGCTCTGTTTTATTTGCTCCGTTTGCTAGCTATTTAATTCTTCTTGGCGGATGGAGATTGAGTTGGGTAGTTTTAGGGGCCTTCATACTGTTTTTGGCTTTCCCTCTAGCCCTGATAATTCTTAGGAATAACCCAAGAGATGTTGGCCAACAGGATAATCAGGAACTACAAAACGTTGACACCTCTAAGAGTACAGAAGGATCTGATTTAAAGACTTTTAGCAGTTTGTCAAATGCTTCTTGGAGGGAAATTCTAAAAAGCTTGCCTATTTGGCAACTTAGTATTGCTTATTTTGTTTGTGGAACTACCACCACAATGATGGCGGTTCATTATGTTCCGTTTGCAATCGATCGCGGGATGAATCCTGGGAATGCTGCTTTAGCTTTTGGTTTTATGATGGGAATCAATGGACTAGGTGTTGTAGCTATAGGGTTTGTTTCTGATCTAATGCAAAGGAAAAACTTATTAGCAATTACTTATTCAGTTCGTGGTTTGGCATATGGTAGTTTGTTAGTTTTTGATGAGATGTTAGGTATTTGGGTTTTTGCTTTTGTTGCAGGACTTTCTTGGATTGCATCAGCTTCATTGACGTCATCCATTGCCGCGGATATTTATGGATTAAAAAAGATGGGCACCATAGTGGGCATCATGACTTTTGCACATCAAATAGGAGGAGCAATAGCCATTTATCTTACCGGGTTCTTGTTTGAGAAAACGGGTGGTTATGAACTTCCATTCTCGATTGCTGGCTCACTGCTTATTTTGGCTGCTTTGTGCAGTGTTACAGTAAATGAACGAAAACTTTCTGAAAGATACCAATACTCATCCACAGAGATGTCATAATGTTTAGTTTTAACATCTTCAATTTACTTCATCACGGAGAACCAGCAGATCCGATCCTCCTGGCTTGGTTGCAACATAAGATCGATTCTGTTTTGAATCTTGGGCCTGGAGCAGCAGTATTGCTATTTGGCGTGATAATAGCCCTTATTCCTATTCTGATTTTGGTAGCCTTTTGGCGTAATAGTTCTAGGAGATGACTTCCTAATACGTGACCCGATAATCACTCGGTATTTCCAGGTTTTAGATTCTCGGCTTTTTCGGGATATTTGGTTTAGCGTATTCCCCATAGCAATGGAATATTCAAGCACGAGCTACGTTTGAACAGATTGTAACCCACAAAGGTTACTTTGCTGGACTACCTCTTTGAAACAAAATAATTTAGTCGTAAGTTAGAACCGTTCTTGCTACTTGGCCTTTTTGCATATCTTCGAATGCTAGGTTAATGTCTGCCAATGGCATTGTTTGACTAACTAATTCTCCAAGTTTGATTTTGCCACGGGCATAGAGATCGACTAGTTGGGGAATTTGTACCCTGAATCGATTAGATCCAATACTTGAATGTTGGATTCGTCTTTCACCCCAACTCCAAGCGGGAATTTCTAGCATGGTTCCTTGAGGTACCATGCCAATTAATGTTGCAGTTCCGCCTCTTCGGAGCATGTGGAAAGCGGCTTCAGCAGTTTCTTTTAAACCGATAACCTCGAATGAATAATCAACGCCTTGCCCATCTGTGAGTTCGAATATTCGTTTGCTAATGTCAGTATGAACGGATGCATCAACGACATCTGTTGCACCCATTTGCATGGCCATACCTAATTTTACTTCTTGACGATCGATCGCAATTATTTTGCCAGCGTTTGCAAGGTTAGCACCTTGTATTACATTTAGGCCGACTCCTCCACATCCTATTACTGCTACAGTTGCACCGACTTCTACATCAGCGGTGTTAATAGCCGCTCCAATTCCAGTCATCACTCCACATCCCACAAGTGCCAACTCTTCGTATGGAATGTCGTCGTGGCCTTCAATTTTTACAGTGGCATTCTCGTGAACTAGCATTTGTTCGGCATGAGTCCCTAATCCAGACAAAGCGAAAAAGCTCTCTCCATCTTTACTAAGTCGGGGAGTTGATCCAGGCTCTCGTTCTAGCTCAGATTTGTTCATACACATATTTGGTCTGCCAGATAAGCATCGTTCACAATTGCCGCAAAAACTCGATAGACATGTGATTACTCGATCTCCTGGCTTGACATAACTAACAAGGTCTCCAACTTTTTCGACGGTTCCCGCACCTTCGTGTCCAAGTACGGTAGGGGTGTTTTGTGAATATAGACCTTGTAAAAAGTGGAGTTCACTATGGCATACTCCAGAAGCACCTGTACGTATTAGGACTTCACGTGGGCCAGGTTGGTCAATTGAGATATCGTGAATTTCTACGGGTTCGTTCGCTCCTACCATGATAGCTGCCTTCATAGTTTCCTCCAAATCAAAAAAAAGTTGGTTAAAATCTCTCGGAGATTAGCACGGGTTGATCTATCTTGCAAATAGTTTATATTTGAAATTAGATGAGAGTAGCATAGTCGGACGTAATGAGATGTTTAAAATAACGATATGTTGGAGGTATTGAATGAAACTTTTGGTGTTATCTGGCGGCAATCACCCATATAAAGAAACAACACCTATATTGGAGAACTTTTTAACAGATGCAGGATATTCTTTGACTGTTTCTGAAGATGCATCCTTACTATCAAGCAAAGATATGGAAAATTATGATGCATTGGTTTTCAACACTCTCAGATATGGTGAGCTTGCATTAAATGATAAAGAGCAAGAGGGACTTACAAATTTCGTTGCTGGTGGTAAAGGCTTTGTTTGTATACATGTCTCTGGACAGAGGCCAGAAAATTGGGATGAATACCAAGAAATTACTGGCGGTGGATGGATTACCAAAGTGTGTAAACATTCACCATATGGGCAATTTGAAGTGACTGTATGGGATGAAAGCCATCCATGCTCGAAAAATTTGGAGAAGTTTATTGCAAATGATGAACTATATTATGAATGTCCTGATAAACCTAAACAGCTAGGTTGGTGGGATGGGAATGAAGTATTTCTTGCAACAGACTGGCTTGGTTTACCAAGACCAATGGCGTGGACAAGAAAATATGGTAATGGGTTGGTGATGCAAACGTTGTTAGGCCATGATGGATTGAGCTTTAGCAATAGGGCTTTTCAGCAAATAATAATTAATGGCATCGAATATGTAACTGGTAGGCTTAAGATCAATTAAATTGCTCATCAATTGCGTAAAATCTGTTGTATAATCATCGGAATTTAAGGATCAGATCTAAAGGAGGACAAAATGGCAGTAAATTGGGGTGTTATTGGAGCAGGCGGAATTGCAAATGGACGGATGATTCCAGAAGCATTTCTCCCTGAAGAAAATGTAAATCTGTTGGGTGTAGCTGATGTTAACCAAAAAGCTGCTGATGAGACTGCTGAGCGGTGGGATGTTAAATCTTATGACAATGTGGAAGCACTTTTATCTGATCCAGATATAGAGGCTGTCTATATTCCTGTGCCTCCTTTTGCAAGAGCTGAAGTGACTATGATGGCTGCAAGATTCGGGAAGCATGTGCTTGCAGAAAAGCCCTTAGCAATGACAGGTGCAGAATGTGAACAGATGATAAAAGTTTGTCGTGAAAATAATGTTCAGTTGGGTACCGGTTTTATGATGAGGCACCACTCAATTCACATGAAAATGAAAGAGCTAATTGAAGCAGGAGCTATTGGGAAGCCTGCTGGTTTACATGCAAGATATTGTTTATGGGTTGCGGAAGGAAAAGGTAAAAGTTGGAATTTAGATCCCGAGATTGTTGGTGGTGGTCCTTTGCAGAACCAAGGTTCGCATGCAATAGATGTATGCAACATGATGTTAGGGAATATAAGAGATGTGAATGCATTCTCTGACAATGTGACTCATAATTATGATGTTCCTGATATGGAGACACTTCTAGTAAGATTTGAAAATGGTGCTCATGGTAATCTTGATATTTGGTACGGTGTTCCCAATTGGTACGGTCGAAGGTTGTTAGAAGTCTTTGGAAGTGAAGGGGTTCTAAGGGCTGAAGAGACTTTGGGACAATTACCTGGAGGAACACTTTATTACCAAAAAGCTGTTAATGGCGGACAGACTGAATCTGTTCCAGAAGAGATTCCAGTTACTCCTCAAAACACATATCGTGCACAAGTGAGAGAATTTTCAAAAGCCATTGCCTCAGGAGAACAATATTCAATTTCCGGAGAACAGGGATTGCATGTACAAAGAGTGATTGATGCTGCCACTCAATCTTCTGCACAAGGCAGGACAATACCTGTAGATATTGCAGAGGTGTAGTTTGTTCGATAATCTGGTTTTTCTTGGAAGAATGGTGGGTATATTATGTCTCAAATAACAGGAGGCGAAGCTATCGTTAGATCTCTGGAAAGCCAGGGAGTGGAATATGTTTTTGGAATGGCAGGCCATGCGAATTTGGCGTTTTTAGATCCATTGATCGATTCTGAAATAAAATTTATTACCGTACCGCATGAGCAGATTGCTGCCCATGCTGCTGATGCATATTTTAGAGTTACTCATAAGCCTGCTGTTGTTACAACTACGGCAGGGCCTGGAGCTACAAACGTTATTGCTGGCATGGCAGACGCTTTACTTGATTCTTCCGCAATGGTAGTGATTTGCGGTGGTATTCCCAGTTTTTATAGTGGGACTGGTGGATATCAAGAGATGAATGAACACGGAGAAGATCAGCAATTTGAATTATTCAGACCTGTTACGAAAAGGGTATTTCGTGTCGCGCATGCTTCGCTCTTACCTCATGTGATTTCAAATGCATTTAATTATGCATTGTCTGGAAATCCCGGGCCTGTCATGGTGCATGTGCCGTTAGATTTCTTGTCATACAAATCAGACTATGACTTAAGGAACTTGCCTGCTCATAGGCCAAGCTCCAAAAAAGTTTTGGCCGATCCACAGGAAATTCAAAAAGCGTTAGCTTTAATTGTTTCTGCCGAAAGACCATTAATTTTTGCAGGTAATGGAGTTTTGCTAAGTGAGGCTACTTCTCAATTGACTTCCTTTGCTGAATACCTAAATGTTCCTGTAGCAACTACTATGAGTGGCCAGGGAGCAATTAATGGCGAGCATCCACTTAGTGCTGGATTCACTGGTGTTGTAGGCACTCCTGTTGCAAACGCATTAGCACGTGATGCTGATGTAATAATGGCGATTGGCACCCGAATGCCAGAGATGGATACAAGTTCTTGGTCTAGTGAAAACTTTTTCAACTCTAAACAATCAAAATTAATTCATATTGATATTAATTCTTATGAGATTGGTAAGATCTATCCTGTAGAAGTAGGAGTTGTGGGTGACGCCAGCTCAGTTTTGCAACAAATGATAGATGAAGTTCCGAACTTTTCTGATCCTAAGACCAGTACACCTTGGGTCGAGGGGATGATTCAAGAGAAACAAAAATGGTTTGCAGAACTTGCCGAATTTGAACAATCAGCTGAAAAACCTATTTGTGTGGAAAGACTTTTGGGGGATGTAAGAGATTCTATAGATTTGGCATCAGATGGCAAAGGAGTTTTAATCAGCGGCGTAGGCATTAGACACGCGGCCGGCCAACATTTTCGATTTAAGACCCCTGGCACTCATATCGTGGGTAGTGGATATAGCACGATGGGACAAGAAGTTGCGGCTGCCTTGGGTGCAAAATTAGGAAATCCTCAAGTTCCAGTAGTAGCAGTTGTTGGGGATGGGGCGTTTCGGGCAACACTGCAAACGGTGATCGCTGCAGTAGAATTTAAAATCCCAGTTGTCTGGGTAGTAATGAATAATTATTCGTACAATATTATCGCTTTTTATCAAAACCGACATTGGAAACGATTAACTGGGACTGAATTTCGGATTGAGGATGAAAAAGAACCTTATAATCCTGATTTTGCAGCATTTGCTAGGTCAGTCGGTGCTGGTGGGAAGCGTATAGAAAACCCTGAAGACTTACGGCCTGCAATTGATGAAGCAATAAATTCCGAAATCCCTTATGTCCTAGATGTGATCACCACAGACAGGCCTAGAGCTAGAGCGTCAGGTTATTGGGATGTGAATGATATTCTATCGACAGAATGGGACGGATTAATCCCTTAGTGCTTCAGTGCTTCGGTTTTTCCAAATTGTCTGTTATTAGCTAAATTGGTGGAATTTGTGAGCTTCTGTAATTGACATTATGGGTTCAAATACGTTACTATGCTCGAAATTATTGAATGGGATATGTGCCTTAAAGGGCAACGTTCTCGTTTGGTTCTTTTATGTATAACGGTCTTTAGACCAATAATATATTCCGGAGGAGGAATCTTATATGCTTACTAAACACTCTCGAATAGTGGTGTTTTTGGCAATTACTGTAGTCATTTCATTGATGATGGTCGCTTGTTCTAGCGATGATAGTACTACAGCAGCACCTGCAGCACCTGCAGCGCCAGAAGCAGCCGCTCAAACACAGGGGGCTCCTAGTGCTCAACAGGCACCAGCAGCAGCATCTGGTGTTTCTGCAACAGCAGTTCCAGCACCAGCAGCAGCAGTTGCGAGTGCTCCTGCTAAGGCAGCCACCGTACAGACTGCAGCACAAGTAATTAGTGCTAAAGAAACTGCAGCGGGCAAGGTTACCCTAGCCGCTCCAAAGGTTATGGCAGCCGTATCTGGCACAACTTACTCTGAGGCCCCTCAATTGGCAGCTTTAGTTGTATCTGGTGCTTTGCCATCTGTCGACAAGAGATTGCCTGATGATCCTCTTGTAATTACCCCATATAGCGAAGTTGGGAAATATGGAGGGAATCTAAACAGAGCTCATAACAGTGCAACAGACTTTTGGAACTTTGGTCGTCTAGACCGAGCTGGAGCAAAATTGGTCCAGTGGAGTATGGATAGCACAGCCATTGAGCCAGCAGTTGCTACTAGCTGGGAACTTTCTTCAGATCTAACTACTTATACGTTCAGTCTCCGACCTGGTCACAAGTGGTCTGATGGGACTCCGTTTACAGCAGACGACATTGAATTTTACAATGATCGTACTCTCAATAACACAACTCTTTGCCCAAACAAGAATGCAACGATGATCTCTTCTAATGGTAATACTCCTACGTTTACCAAGATAGACTCTACGACTATTCGTTGGGCTTTTGATGCTCCGTTTTCGACTTTCTTACCTGCTTTGTCAGCTACTGATACTGTAGGTGGAGCTCCTTGTAACGAGCATATCATTGCTGGTACATACATGAGTCAATTCCATGAGGAAACTGCAGATGCAGATGCTCTAGCTGCTCTTATGGCAGATGAGGGTTTTGATACTTGGAAAGACTTATTCAACGATCGACAAAACTACCGAATTAAAGGCCACAGAGGCCGCCCAACATTGGGTCCTTGGTATATGTCTACCCCGTGGTCAACTGATATAGTTCGTGGTTCAAGAAACCCTTACTTCTATCAAGTTGATACCGCAGGTCAACAGCTTCCTTATATGGATGGATTACAGTACAACTTTGCTAGTGACTCTTCGATTATCACTTTGAAGGCAGTTGCTGGTGAGATTGATATGCAAGGAAGACACGTTCGAACTCAAGATATTCCAACACTAATGGAAAACAGAGATCGTGGAAATTATGATGTTTTCCTATGGCCATATTGTGGAGGAACGGTTGCTAGTGCTTATTTCAACCAGACTTACAAAGGTCCTGAATCCGTCGTAACTACAAACCTCAAATTCCGAGAGGCCTTGTCTGTAGCTACTGACCGAGAAGAGATCAACCAGACCGTATACCAGGGTCTCGGAATTGCTGGTCAGTCAGTACCTCCTTCAACTGTTGGCGGATATCCAGGTGACGATGTTCGGGATTATTTGACAACATATGATCTAACAGATGCAGTAGCCAGACTAGATGCCTTAGTTGCTAGCGGAGAGCTTGGAGCAAAAGATTCTGATGGTTACTATACCCTTCCAGACGGTGCTCCTCTTAAGTTAATATTGGATGCATTTGATGGATTTGGTTCTTGGACCCAGGTTCTTGAGCCTCTTGCACAGCAGTGGAAAGAAGCTGGTATTAATGCTGAGCCTTTCCCTGGTCCTCGTCCAATAATTGATGATCGCACCACATCTAATGAAATGATGGTTCGTGTTGAGTGGATGGAGACAGCGTGTAATACATTTGAGGGACGAGCTCGAACAAATATCGATAACCTTTGGGCTCCTTTGTGGGTTCGCTGGGTTAAAGGAAGTGACGGCGGTGAAGAGCCACCAGCTTGGGCTATAGAACTTAAAGAAATGCACGAGCGCGCACCTTCTCTAGATCAAGCCGGTCGTAATGCTCTTGAGAAAGAACTCTATACTAAGTGGACTAACAAAATGTTAGACATTGGTATCGTGACTGAAGCTAAACAACCATTTGTTGTTAGCAGACAATTGGGCAATGTTCCTCCAGTTGCATTCTTCAACTGGGCTTATAGGACACCTGCTCAAGGTCGACCTGCTCAGTGGTACTTCAAAGATTAATTAATTCTTTTAGTTAATTAGTGAGTTTAACTCGCCGGGATCTTTTAAAGATACCGGCGAGTTATCTTTATATAAGAGCGCTATTAATGTATAATCGGACACATTCTTATAGGATTTGATTCGTCACAAAGAGTGAAGCTTAATTGTTACCTTTTATTATCAAACGGCTTTTAATATACATCCCGATGCTTTTTTTGTTTTCGGTGGTTGCATTTGCGATCATTCAAGCACCTCCCGGAGACTACTTGACTGATTATATTGCCGCGATGCAAGCTGCTGGTGAACATATTAATCAATCAGAAGTAGATAGTCTTCGCGAACGTTATGGATTAGGCGAACCTGTATATGTTCAATATTGGAAATGGTTTTCAGGGATTCTTGTGTGGGATTTGGGTGAATCTTTGGAATGGCAGCAACCAGTTACTGAATTGGTAAATTCTCGATTGGCTATGACTGTCACTTTAGCGTTATTCACTATTGTATTTGTTTGGAGTATGGCGATACCTATCGGAATTATTTCTGCTGTGAAGCAATACTCCTGGATTGATAATATTTTTACGACCTTGTCTTATATTGGAGTAGGTACTCCAAACTTTGTTTTGGCATTGGTAATCATGTGGTCGGCATTTTATTACTTTGATCTTAGTGTTACGGGATTATTTTCTAATGATATGGTTGATGCGCCTTGGTCTTTTGCAAAAGTCAAAGATTTATTAGCGCATATTTGGGTTCCGATGTTGATATTAGGAACTGATGGTACTGCACGAATTACAAGGATAATGCGAGCGAATCTTCTGGATGAGTTGAATAAGCCGTATGTTGAAACCGCTCGTGCTAAGGGTTTGTCTGAAATCAAATTGATGATGAAATATCCTGTAAGACTTGCTATTAACCCTCTGGTCAGCACGGTTGGATGGTCTCTGCCGCAACTTTTTTCGGGTAGTTTGATAGTCGCAACCGTTATGAGCTTAAATACTATTGGCCCACTTCTTTTACGAGCTTTACAGTCTCAAGATTTTTATATGGCTGGATCGATATTATTTATTTTGACAACTTTGACACTGATTGGAACTTTAATATCGGATATTTTGTTAGGTGTAATTGATCCAAGAATTAGATTGGAAGGATAGATTAATTGGCTGAGAATGGTCAAGAAACGCTTCTAAAAGAACTTGAAGCACAGGCACAAGTAACTTCTCAGAAGAAGTTGATATGGATGCGGTTTCGCAGGCATAGATTAGCCTTTGTGGGGATGTTCATTTTATTCTGTTTTTATTCCGTTGCGATTTTTTCTGAATTTCTTGCTATTCAGCACCCCCAAGACGATTTGGCCGAAAGTGCCTATATCCCTCCTCAGTTCATTCAACCGTTTGAAGACATGAAATTTAAACCTCATGTTTTTAGCATTCGTACACAGCGGAATGCAGAGACATATAAGATGGAACACTTCCCTATAGAGGAAGAAAAAAACTATTTAGAATTCTTCGTGAGAGATTCGAAACACACCTATAAGTTTTTGGGTCTTTTTAAGACTGATCTTCACTTTATGGGAGCGTATGATGCTAGCGGAAATCCCGCTCGTTTTCATCCGTGGGGAACTGATAGATATGGAAGAGATTTTTGGTCCAGGGTCACATATGGCACGCGTCTTTCAATGAGCATTGGGCTAATAGGCGTCGCATTAAGTTTGTTTATAGGAATTCTCCTCGGTGGCATTTCAGGGTTGAGAGGGGGAGTGATGGATTTGCTGATCCAACGCTTGATTGAATTCTTGAAGGCGATGCCAACTATTCCATTGTGGTTAGCTTTGTCTGCCGCAATTCCTGTTCATTGGTCCAATGTTCAAGTCTATTTTACGATTACGATTATTCTTAGTATCTTGGGATGGACTGATTTGGCCAGAGAGGTTCGGGGACGATTTTTGGCTATGAGGGAAGAAGATTTTGTTTTAGCCGCCCGAGCATATGGGACAAAAGAATTAAATCTTATTTTTAGGCATATGGTTCCGTCATTTGTTAGTCACATAATTGCTATTGCCACTCTTTCAGTGCCAGCAATGATTATTGCTGAAACTTCTTTAAGTTTCCTTAATTTGGGATTAAGACCGCCAAGTATTAGTTGGGGTGTTTTATTATATGAAGCTCAGAACATATACTCTGTTGCATCTGCACCATGGTTGCTTCTTCCTGGCATACTGATAATAATTGTCGTTTTGAGTTTCAATTTCATGGGTGATGGTCTGCGTGATGCTGCTGATCCTTATTCGAATTCCACTGGTTCTTAGGAGAAGATGTTGAAACAAACTAAGTCAAACAACCAGATTCTTTCAGTAAATAACTTGAAAGTACATTTTCCAATTACTGGCGGATTCATTAAAAAAACCTTAGGAAATGTTCGTGCAGTAGACGAGGTATCATTTGATATGAATGCTGGTGAGACTTTGTCATTGGTTGGTGAAAGTGGTTGTGGTAAGACTACTGCAGGCAGAGCTCTGATGCGATTAGTTAAACCTACTGGTGGAAGCATTGATTACACCATGAGAGATGATTCTCATATTGATATTCCAACTGCTAATAACGACCAATTGGATTTAGTGCGACAGGAAATGCAAATAATCTTTCAAGATCCATTTGCGTCGTTAAATCCCAGGATGACAATTTTCGATATTGTTGCTGATCCTTTAAGAGTTAATGGACTTGCGAGTGGATCTGAGTTAGAAGATAGAGTTGCTGAGATGATGAAGGTTGTGGGTCTTTCATCATCATATATGCGTAGATATCCTCATGCTTTTAGTGGAGGACAGCGGCAAAGGCTGGGTATTGCTAGGACATTGGTGATGAATCCTAGGTTGATTATTGCCGATGAGCCCGTATCTGCTTTGGATGTCTCCGTTCAAGCTCAAATACTTAATTTGATGCAAGATCTTCAAGATCAACTGAATTTGACGTATTTGTTTATCAGCCATGATTTAAGTGTAGTTCAATATATTAGTCACAGAGTAGCAGTGATGTATGTTGGGAAACTTGTTGAAATAGCTCCGACTGATACGATTTTTACTGCGCCAAAACATCCTTATACTCAAGCATTGTTGTCATCAGTTCCTGTGCCAAACCCTGAAGTAAATTCTCGTGGCAAAGTTTTGGAAGGGGAAGTAGCTGACCCTGCAAATCCTCCCTCAGGATGTTATTTCCATCCAAGGTGCGAGTTTGCTAAGGATATATGCCGTACTCAAGAACCACCAATGGTAGAGATTATGGGCAGTCCAGGACAGTTCTCTAAATGTCATTTTGCACAAGAGGTTAATCTGCCCGGAGTTCCAGCGTAAAAATAGCCTTCTACCGGCTAAGAGTATTTCTATACAACCAATAAAGTTGGATTACGTAAAGGCTCAGCAATTTCACCTTGTTTTAGAGGATATGCTTCTTTCTGATAAATTTGAATTCTGTGAGCAGCATAATCTGGAATATATAATTTAAAGTCTTCATCAATACGAACACTCATTGGAGCTCTTAATCGTTTTGATTCTTCAAGAGAGCGCATCTCTCGAATTCTTAGAGGAACTGCATTAGACATCATGTAAGTTCTGGCAGCTTTACCCATAGTGGCATCTCCAATAAACTTATCTACGAATCTTCCAGTTTGATCAAATTGTTGGACACGATTATTTCCCCAGTCAGCGACATATATGTCCCCGTGTGGATCTAGAGCAAGTCCTGAAGGTCTGTTGAATTCCCCATCTTCCTTACCTGATGTTCCAAAGGACATGATGAATTCACCATCATTAGTGAATTTTTGGATCCTATCGTTTCTCCAGTCCGCAACATATATATTCCCTACTTCATCAACTTCGATTCCCCAAGGTAAATTCAATTTACCTTCTTCAGATCCGTATGAACCAAATGATGATAAAAATTTTCCATCGTTTGAAAATTTTTGGATCCGGTGGTTTGTTGTATCAACTACATATAAATTTTCGTCAGAATCGAACACTATTCCCGAAGGTCTATTTAGCTGCCCGTCTCCATCTCCATACTCACCAATTTTGCGGATAAATTCACCATCTCTAGTGTATACAAAAACACAATGTTTACCTTCATCGGAGATCCATAAATCCTCGTTTTTATCTGCTATAACTTGTACGCCTGAACCAAGCGCGTTTTCCCCGCTACCACTCCATCCGCCTAAATCCTCATCATCCCAATTAAATCGCATGATTTGCATGGGTAAATGATTGAGAGTATATAGCCTTCCTTCTTGTCCTATAGCAATATCAGCACAATTTGTAGTCATTCTACGCATACCCAAACTGGTTAGATATGGGAATCCTGCTCGTAAAAGCCCATAAGGTCGATTAATTGTAGTAACCACATTACACCTCCGTGTATTCTGATGAGTGTTCTTCTAAAAATCACGACCGACGTTGACTAATATTCACTCGCCGGCCGCAAAATAGTTTTTCCAGTATTATTGTTAGTTGAAGATACCCTGCAACTGTTCATAGCTACCGTTTACAACAGGCTTGGGTTCAACCTTCATCCATTGATCAAGGATGGTTGAATAATAACCACGATAGTCATATGTATGAACCATATCTTCACCATTGAGCCATTGACTAGGATCAATAGATGGATATTCGGAATAAAGTCCGCCGTTCACTCTATCTCCAATTAGGAATGCTCCTCCACCAGAACCGTGATCTGTTCCAGATCCATTATCTTTAATGCGCCTTCCAAACTCGGTCCATACCATCATAATTACATTGTCTGCAGCGTTGTGTTGTCGCAGATCATCCCAGAAATCATGAATTGCGCCGGCAAGATCACCCAGTAATTTTGGTTGGGTAGGATTTTCATTTGCGTGGACGTCATAGCCACCTTGCTGTGTATATAAAATTCTAGAACCAAGGCCGGCTAAATGGACTCTCGCGGCGTCTCTAAGACTTTGCGCGATTGGATTGTCGGCGTATTCAACATTGGACTTATATAATTGAGGAGCTTTTTTAAGTTCTTCCGCTCCTCGAAGCACATCGAGGCCAGTTTGGGCAAGGTAGTCCATGACTGGTCCAGTCCCAATTGCTTGACTATACATGTCTTTGAAAGTTGTTAATGCCTGGACGCGTTCTTGTTGATCTGACAGTCCTGTCATTAGTCCGTAGTTGTCCAAACTTCCAACTGAAGTTACAGGAACTCCGGTAAGAGCCAGTGATCTCGAAAGACCACGTCCAAAGTTTACGCCAGTCAAAGGATTATCACCGTTGGGATCTAATTCCCTAATTACTTTCCCAAGCCAACCTTCGGTACTTATTTTATCTGGCTCACATGTGTGCCAGATGTCTTGAGCACGGAAATGAGATCTGCTGGAATTCGGATATCCAATGCCCTGAATTACTGCAACATCACCGGCATCGAACATATCTTTAAGAGGTCCTAACATTGGATGCCACCCATACATATCATTCATTGGTAGAACATCTTCTTGTGCAATGCTAACTTTAGGCCTGGAATCATAATAAACATTACTACCATACGGGATTAGGGTATTCATGAAATCATTACCGCCGCCTAATTGAACGACGACTAAAACTGGTGGTTTGCCATTTGTTGTGGCGGGCATTTCTCAGTGCTCCTTATATAGATTTTTAAGCGAATTGATACTCTCTGGAAGAGACGATTAGTTGTAACATTTTTTTAATTTTTTCAGCACTTTTTTCGTAATTATCAGGGGAGCTGAAATCAAGAGCGCCTTCAGATTCGGCAGTCATAGTCAGTGCATCTTTAGTCGATTGATTTAACTCTATTTGACCAGAAAGTTGTAACATGGTTTCAACGAACTCAGATGATGAAAGTGACCCGGCAGACTCAATTTGTTCAATAATCTCTTTTACCCCAGGTTTACTTACATCAATTTCGTTAACAGAGAAGTTAATTCTTTCGTTTAGAGTTCCTCCATCAATCCATTCATGTCCTGTATGCCATCCTTCAACTGTTGGAGGATTCATAAGATGTTGCCCCATATCAGCAGCGGCAGCTACCAGAGATTTTAGACCCTGCTCAGGTTTTCTGTGAGTTCCAACCAATTTAATAGTACTCGTTACTAACTCTACAGGGTTTTTAACTTTCTTGAATCTAGAATCTTTAAAGAAATCTGAATTGAGTAGTACTCTCATGACTGAACGCAGATCACCGTCATGTTCAAAATATGCATCGACTAAAATTTCTATTGCATGGGGATCCTTGGGAGGTGTTTCATTCCACGCAGGTACTTGGACCTCATCAGCCACGAAGAAGTTGTATAAGTGACGTGCTATAAACCTAGCCGCTGCGGGCTGAGTGACAATTATATCTATGATTTCTTCACCATCAAAATTACCTGTATGTCCCAGGAACTCTTTTTCGCCTGCATCATGATCATCCGGATCGTACTTGAACGTAGCTTCATAGTGCCCGTAGGGATAAAGAGGAAGAGGCTGAATAAAAGTCCAGCCTGTGAATGCGCGAGCAGCACTTTTGATGTCGTCTTCTGTGTAGTTACCGACTCCCATTGAGAACAGTTCAAGTAATTCGCGGCCATAATTTTCGTTGATCTGTGTTTTGTGATTTTCATTATTGTCAAGCCAATTGATCATTGCAGGATCTTTAGAAAGATCAAGGAGAATATCTCGCATGTTCCCTAACCCATTTTTTCTGAACATGTCAATTTGTACAAGCATAGTTGGGACGTGCTCACTTTTGTGCCAAGCGGTAGCAAAAACCTGATGCCACAACAAAGACATTTTCTCTTGCAGAGCTCGTGGACTATTTAGCATATGGTACATCCATCTGCCACTCCAATCGCCCATACCATCCCTTGCAGCCAGGAAATCCGGACCCAGCATAGGGTAGAACCTTCGAAGGAGGTCTTCTTCTGGTTCTTCAAATCTTTCAGGGTTAACTAGATCTTCAACAATGTCTTCGTATGATTTTTCAGAAAGTTTCTGCAATTCCAAATGATTCGCACCAAACCCGGCGCGCCTCATCAAGTGAGCGATTAAAACGGTGTCAGAATTAGGCATAATTTTTTGTCCTCTATAAAGTTCAGCAACAAATAATTGACATATTAGGTGATCATGCATCTAATAGTTCAGGATTCTATACTATTTTGCCGTTTTCTTCAATAGGAAATAATTCAAAATCGTGTCATAGTATTAACAGAAATATTTGAGGAAGGTTGATGGATTTTCCCATGATCACACTGATAACATCTGGCCCCAAATTTCATTGGTTTGGTTATTACGATAAAAGGCAATTTGATTATTCATCTAATAGAGTTTTATCTATGGAAGTTGACTTCGAACATCGATCCCCAAAAGCTGATGATCAGATCACAATTGGAATGATTGATTTAAAGCAGGACAACAAGTGGACTACTTTAGGTACTACTTCTGCTTGGAATTGGCAACAAGGATGTATGTTGCAGTGGTTACCTGGTGAAACTAGTGAGGTAATTTGGAATGTGAGAACCGAAACGGGCTATGGTTCGAAGATTCTGGACGTTGATTCGATGGAGACTAGATTGTTACCTGAACCTATCTATGCACTAAGTAATGATGGGAATTGGGCAGTAAGTACAGACTTTAGGAGAATCAATGATATGCGTCCCGGGTATGGTTATGGGGGGATTGATGATCCGAATTATGATGTATTTGCGCCAAAAGATGTAGGAATTTGGAAGATTAACTTATTAACGGGAGAAAAAGAATTAATTTTTTCTCTTTGGGATGCGCAACAGATGTCTGAGATCTCAAATTCTAATATAACCAAACAGTGGTTTAATCATCTCGTGATTTCACCTGATGATTCCAGGATTTCGTTTCTCCATCGACGGATTAATGATTCAGGTAATAGGGTTACCCAGATGTTTACTATAGATCCAGATGGCAAATCACCATATTTGCTTGATACTTCAGGGTTTACTTCTCATTATATTTGGAGAGACAATAAAACCATTCTTGCATGGGTTAAGGATGGGTTTTATTTATTTAATGATCAATCTACAGGAGAAAAACAAATTGGGGAGAATATAATGATTGAAGACGGTCATTGTACGTATTTGGCAGATAAGAGATGGGTGCTTAATGATACCTATCCTGATAATGACAGGCTTCAACATGTGTATCTCTTTGACACATTATCGAACAAAAAGATTCCTGTGGCAGATTTGGATTCTCCAAGTGAGTATGTCGGAGAGTGGCGGTGTGACACGCACCCAAGGTCGAGTCCAGATGGTAAAAAGATTATTGTAGATTCGCCGCATGGTTTGAATGGACGTCAGCAGTATTTAATTGATTTGGAGAAAATATTGGATCCGAGGAATTAAAATGAACACTCGAGGATTTTTTGGTCACCAAAGACCTAATAAGCAAACACAGAAAAGGCTCCCCCCAGGTCAACATCTAACTGAAGGATTCCCGGTTTTGTCCGCAGGGCCTTCTCCAATAATTTCTCTCAAGGATTGGGATTTCACTATTGAAAATGTTGATGGACTAAGTTCTAAATGGAGTTGGGATGATTTTAAACAATTGCCTAATGAAAATCTAACGACTGATATTCATTGTGTTACAAAATGGTCAAAATTTGATACCAATTGGACAGGAGTGAGGTTAGATACTTTGTTGCAAGCAAGCAAAATGACCTTTTCAGGAAATTATGTAATGGTATTTTGTGACGGAGGGTATACGACAAATATACCTCTTGAGGAATTACTTGAAGGAAAAAGCCTCATAGCTTTCGAATATGAAGGGGACCCAATTTCTATCGATCACGGTGGCCCGGTGAGATTAATCATCCCGGGTCTTTATTTTTGGAAGTCAGCCAAATGGATTCGGGGCATTAAATTCATGGATGATGACCGTCCGGGCTTTTGGGAAGAATATGGATATCATATGCTTGGAGATCCTTGGAGAGAACAAAGATATTGGGGGGATTAGTCTTTGCTAGTTACTTCATGGCAGGTTGCAACAGTTGAAGAAATCCGATTTGAGACATACCGGGTTAAGACAGTTGTACTACGGTTGCCTCAGTGGATACAGCATATTGCTGGGCAATACTACGACGTTCGGTTAACTGCTCCTGACGGATATCAGGCGCAGAGAAGTTATTCTGTGGGTTCTGCTCCGTCCAAAATCGGATTGATAGAATTTTCAATTGAGTTAGTTCCTGATGGAGAGATCTCCACTTATATATTTAAAGTTTTAAAAGTTGGAGACCAACTTGAGGTCCGTGGTCCTTTGGGGGGTCCATTCACATGGTCAAAATGTGTAAGTGGCCCTTTGTTTCTAATAGGAGGTGGTACTGGGATAGTTCCATTAATGTCAATTTTCCGAGACAAATTCGAATCTTCACCTGAATCTCAAATTGCGTTGCTTTATTCAATTAGATCTGAACAAGATATGATTTTTACTGATGCATTAAAATCATTGAATCTGTTGGATGCAAACGCAAGGATTGATTTGACGTTTACTAGAATTAAGCCAGTCTCGTGGGAAGGGAATTGTAGGAGGATTGATTTAGAGATGATTTTGGGATTATCAGATTTTTTTCAAAAAACTCCGAATACTTTCATTTGTGGTTCCTCGGATTTCGTTTCTAGCATAACTGAAATAGTAATTGAGTCTAATATCCCAAGTGAGATGGTACGCACTGAAAGATTCTATGGCAATTAGAGTAATTCAGTATTCTTGTCAAAGCGAAGATCGAAATTAAATTTTCTACAAAAATTTTTCACTAGAATATCTTTAGTACTCTTAATGTTGAGATCTACAAAAGGGGACTCATTTTTAATCGAGGTCATTAACATTTCTTCTGAATTGCAATTAATTATGTGATCAAAATAATTAAGATTAGAGGAAACATTTAGCGAAAATCCATGAGTTGTGATTCCTTTACTGATTCTTACGCCGATTGCAGCAATCTTTAAGTCATTTATCCACACTCCAGGCATCCCATTTTTCCTTGTTCCCAAAATGTTAAATTCTCCTAATGTTGTAATTAGAGTGTCCTCTATTAATCTTACATATTTTATGGGGCTAATCTCAGAGCTTCTTAAATTAATTATTGGATATGCCACAATCTGTCCGGGCCCATGGTATGTGGTTGCCCCTCCACGATTAGTTTTAATTACTTCTATTCCCATTCTTAGTAATTGTTCTGGAGGTAGAAGGATGTCCTCTTCTTTACTACGCCTACCTAATGTGTATACGTGCGGATGTTCAACGATTATCAATGCGGCTTGTATTTCAGTTGTCAGCACGCGTTCAAACAGATCGTTTTGTATTTTAAAAGCGGTTCTGTAGTCTGTGATTCCTAGGGTTTTTACCAAACATGGAATATTTTCATTGGAGTCTGTATGCGTATTGGGGATCAATTTAGATTTGTGTCTCTCGAAATATTTTCTAAAGAGTGTTTTATATTAGCTAGGAAGTTACTTGCTTCCAATCCATCCATTATCCTGTGATCAAAACTTATGCACATGTTCATTATGTATCTGGCTTTGATTGTATTATCTATTACAACGGGACGTTGGATAATCCTTTCTGTAGTTAGAATGGCAGCTTGTGGATGATTAATTAACGGGGCTGACAACACTGATCCTAATGCACCTGTATTATTAATTGTAAATGTGCCATTTTGGACCTCATGAATTTCTAAATTTCCTTCTCTTGCTCGGCTAATCAGTTCGTCGGATTCTTTGGCAATTTGAGAAATTGTTAATTTATTTGTATCTGGAATTACAGGGACAAACAATCCATTTTCTGTCGAAACAGCAATGCCAATATTTATTTGCTTGTTAACCCAAATTTCACCCGCATTCCAGGTTGAATTTAGGATTGGATTTTCTCGAATAGCTGCGCATACTGCTTGAATCACAAAAGGAAGATAGGTCAGTTTAATGCCTTCTTGGTGAAAAAAAGAATCCATTGTGGAAGTTCTTAAATTCATTAACTCTGAAACATCAACTTCCACCATCGTCCATGCGTGTGGAATTTCTCTAGCACTTTTTTCCATTCTTCTTGAGATTATTTTACGAATTGAACTTGTTGTAACAATTTCAATTGTGCGAGGAACATTTTGATCGGATTCAGAGCTTGTGGGGATTGTGTCGGGGACATAATCATTCAAATCTTTTAAGGTTATTCTTCCATTTTCTCCAGAACCAACAATTTTGTTTAAGTCTATATTATTTGTTTTTGCAACCCTCATTACGGCGGGAGAGTAAAAAGTTGTAGACGATTGTGAGTTATTTTTAAGTCTTCCAGAACCAGTTGGACCAACGGGTTCTACATTTTTGAGCAATTTTCCTACCCTACTGATATGTTGTCGCTCAACAATATTTCTAGGTTCTTCTTCTGCATTAGATTCTAATGTTTTTATGTCTATTATTGGAGTGCCAGCTGATACTGTTTCACCTTCCTGAACCAATATTTTTGAAATCGTTCCAGAAATTGGAGAGGGAAAATCCATACTAACTTTGTCTGTGATAATTTCTACCAACGGGTCGTATTTTGACACAGTCTGGCCAGGTTTAACTAACCATTTGTTGATATATCCTTCAACCACTGATTCTCCAACCTGAGGAAGAGTGATTTGCATAATTTTGTCCTTTTAAGAAATTAATATTAAAACGCAACCAGCTTGCGGACTGAATCAATTATTTTTTCGGTGTCTATCATAAAAAGATTTTCTAATGTTGGACTATAGGGCATTGCTGGAACATCTGGTGCTGCCAGCCTTCTTGGAGGTGCATCCAAGAATTCAAACCCAGTTTCTACAATAGTTGAAACAATTTCTCCACCTATTCCACCAATTTTATTATCTTCATGCACCACAAGAACCCTTGATGTTCGTTTGACGGATTCAATTATTGTATTAGTATCAATGGGTTTTAATGTTCTAAGATCTATTACTTCACATGAAATGCCTTCGGAAGATAATGTTTCTGCCGCTTCTAAGCAATGATGAACCATTAATCCGTAAGTCACTATAGTAATATCGCTCCCCTGTAATTTAATATCTGCAGATCCCAATGGAATCGTATAATCGTTGTCAGGTACATCTCCAACTACTAATCTGTATGTCTTTTTATGTTCCAAAAATATGACAGGATCATTGTCTCGAATGGAACTTTTTAACAAACCTTTGGCATCGTAAGGCGTAGATGGCATAACGACTTTTAATCCAGGTGTATGGGTAAATAATTGTTCGACAGATTGTGAATGATACAGGGCTCCCCTTATACCACCACCAGAGGGTGCTCTTACTACGAGAGGGACATTTAATTTCCCATTACTACCATAAAGGGCTTTTGAAGCCTCTCCGACGATTTGGTTCACTGCAGGCCAGATAAAATCCGCAAATTGAATTTCAGCTATTGGTCTCATCCCATTTAATGCAGCCCCGACAGCGATTCCAGCAATTGACGACTCTGCCAATGGGGTGTCGATCACTCGTTCATCGCCATATTCTTGCAACAGTCCATCTGTGGCTAGGAAGACACCTCCACGAACGCCTACGTCTTCTCCAAGAATGAATACTGTATCATCTCTTGCCATTTCTTCGAAGATAGCTTCTCTTATAGCTTCTATCAGATTTTTTTCAGAAATGAATGACTCCTTGTCTATTCATTTGAATAAACATGTTTGTAAAATTCAGAAGTTTCCACGTATGGAGCATTTTCTGCACTTTGTGTGGCTTCATTTATAATTAACTTAGCCTCTTGTTCAATTTCCGATTGGAGTTTCGGAGTTAATGCTCCAATTGATTCTACCTTTTTGCGAAGCAATATTAATGGATCTCTTTGGTAAGAAAGTTCTAACTCCTCCCGAGTTCTGTATCGTGTATCGTCGTCGTCACTGGTATGTGGTAAAAACCTTTCAACGTGGGCATCGATCAAAGTTGGACCAAGTCCATTTCTAGCTCTATGCGCAGCTTCTTTAACAGTAGAAAAGACTGAGGCAATGTCACATCCATCGATTGATTTTCCTATAATTCCATATCCTTCCGCTCTATCTGCGACGTTTTTCACAGCCATTTGTTTTTTTAAAGGAATCGAAGTCGCGTATTTGTTGTTTTCACAGAAAAAAATTATTGGCAGCTGATGAATCCCTGCAAAATTCATTGCTTCATGGCATTCGCCCTGGCTGGTAGCTCCATCTCCAAAATATACAATGGTTACTGAATCTTCGCCTCGCATTTCTGTTGCCAAGGAAGCTCCAACAGCTTGTGTGATTTGAGTTGCGACGACGTTTGATAGATTTATCAATCCTAACTCAGGATATGCTCCATGCGTAGGGAATTGCCGAGCACCACTTAGGGGTTCTCCTGCTTTGGCAAGAAATCCTAACATTATTTCAGTTGGTGTCATTCCTAATGACAGCATAACTCCTAAATCACGGTAATAAGTGTAGAATTGATCTTTACCTTTTTGCAATGCTTCAACACTTGCTATTTGTGCAGCTTCATGGCCTTGGCTTGAAGCCATAATTGCAGCTTTCCCTTGGCGATTCATTGCCCAAAGTCTTTGATCTAGTGTTCTTAGAAGGACCATTGATTGGTACATCTTTAGCATTTGTTCTGTGCTTAGCGATGGAGTTGTAAATCGAGATTTATTCATAAAACTTTTTAGGAATTCTTTAAGTTAAGCAAATTGAGTTAAAAATGCGGAATGAATTAATTATACGGATGATCATAATTTAGGTCAAAACTGCACAAAATTAGTTGTATTCATTAAATTTATGTTATATATCTGACAAGTTTTTAAAATGGAGAGAGATTATGAGACTTGAAGATAAAGTTGCTGTTATTACGGGGGGATCTGCGGGGATTGGGAGGGCGATTTGTGAGTTATTTTCTGAGCAAGGTGCAAAAATTGTTGTAGCAGATATCGATCGAATTGGAGGGGAAGAGACTGTTAAAAAAATCTGTCAATCAGGAGGAGATGCGATTTTTGTTCCAACTGATGTCTCAAAGGAAACTCAAGTTGAAAAATTAATGAAGCAGGCGATATTGGTTTTTGGGAAAATAGATATTTTGGTGAATGATGCCGCACAATTTGTTTTTGGGAAAATAGAGGACGTTACTGACGATGATTGGGATCGAGTATTTGGAACAAATGTTAGAGGTGCGGCCTATACTGTGAAACATGTTCTTCCAAATATGAAGAACATAGGAGGAGGAGTGATTGTTAATGTTGCTAGCATTAGTAGTTTTGTGGCACAAAGTGAATTTGTGCCCTACAACACTTCTAAAGGTGCATTGTTGCAGTTAACAAGATGTTTGGCTCTGGATCTGGCAAAATACAATGTTCGGGTAAATTGTGTTTGTCCTGGCGCAATTTTGACTCAAGCAACAGATCAACATCGGGAGTTCATTGGTGCAGAGGAAAATGAGTTCTTAGCAGCAGCAGCAGCATCGAGTTTTATGAATAGAGTTGGCGAGCCTAGGGAAGTCGCGTATGCAGCACTTTTTTTAGCAAGTGACGAAGCTTCTTTTATAACTGGGACACCTTTATTTGTTGACGGGGGAACCAGAGCATCGACATGAAAATCAACTCGTTTTGGAAGTTAGTCTGTAGCCTACGTTCCAGACAGTTTCAATTTTTAGATCTTTTGCATTTTCAATTTTAGATCTGATTCTTCGTATGTGAACGTCAACTGTTCTTGTGCCTCCAAAGTACTCATAACCCCAAATTTGATTTAGGAGACTTTCTCTTGAAAAAACCTTCTCTGGATTCGATGCTAGCAGTCGAAGCAATTCATATTCCTTATAACGTAGTGTGATGACGCTATTATTTAAACGCACTTCGTAATTAATTTGGTTAATAGAAAGTCTTCCAATTCGAAGGGTGTTTTCATTGAGGGGAGGTATATTTTTCACTATTACTAGTTTGACTCTAGCTATCAGTTCTTCTTCAGAAAATGGGGCTATTATAAAATCTTCTATTTGATTATATTGATTCATCAAATTTATGAATCTATTAGATATTAGCAGCATGACCGGAATTTTTAGGGCGGCACATTTGTCTATACATTCTGAAATATCAAGATTTGTTGCGGACATCTGATCTAACAAGGCTACTGAAGGGGGCTTATTAGATGTTTCAGACAAATCTAAATCATCTGGACTTCTAACAACCAAAACCTGTAGGTCGTGTTTCTCAAGCAAGCTCTCAACGCCAATTGAGAGAATTCCGTCGTCGGAAAGCATCATTAAATTTCTTAATCGATAGAGTTATGCAGTAACTCTAGGCTTAAAAATTGATTTAGTCATGGTGTATCTGTAGAAATTACCCTTAGAAGCCTTAACAATTCCCATAATTGTTACCGCCAAGCCATATGCAAATGTTAGTGGTAAGAAGAAAATGCCTAATACGAACCCAAGAGCCAAAAGACTAAGTGCTACACAAATAATATAAGTTACAGCAAAATTAATAGTATTCTTAAAGTGAGAGTCGACAAAATCCGACTTAGATCCAAAAACCTGCAAAAGTACAATGTGTGGAACAAACATTAACACCAACCCTACTACCAAAACCGCCACATGTTGTTGTCCATAGATAAAGAACACTGAAAGAAGCACCCCTATTAAGGATGCAGCATGTGAAATGATTGCCAGATTTCGTTCCTGTGACGCTGACATATGTGCACCTCTCATTCAATTTAGAAAAATTTATATCACTTGGGAAACGCGCGAATTATAGCAGAATCTAAGATCTTTGTCATCTTATATCATTTAAAAAAATGCAGTGTCTGTTTGGCCTAGATTTGAGTGTCGAGATTTATGGTTTATACATCCACTACTACGTTTTCTAATATTCCAATATCTTCAATTTCTACCTGTACAGTGTCATTCTCTAATAAAGAAAATTCTGGCGGAGGAACAACTCCAGTTCCTGTTATTACGACAGTCATATTTGGCACAGTATTGGATTTTTGAAGCCAGTTAGCAAGATCATTTATTCCTCGTGCCATCTGATTTGTGTTGGTTTGCCCTGAAAAAACCTCGTTCCCCTCCCTAATTACACGACAACTGACCTGCAGATTCTGAGGATCAGTTATTGATTGTGAAGATACAAAACAAGGTCCGATAGAGCAAGATTGATCATAGACTTTTGCTTGCGGTAGATATAATGCATTCTCACCTTCGATTGATCTAGAACTCACATCGTTTCCGCAAGTGAATCCGCACACCTCTCCATTGAATATAACAAATCCCAATTCGGCTTCTGGAACATCCCAGGTTGAGTCAGTTCGAATCCCAATATCATCTAAAGGGCCCATACACCGGTCAGATGTAGATTTCAAGAAAATTTCGGGTCGGTCAGCCGCGTAGACTTCAGAGTATAAGTCAGGAGTCTCACTTTCTCTTCTTCGCTCCATCTCACTACTTTTATATGTAACTCCGGCAGCCCAAACTTCAGGGGGATCAAAGGGGCGCAATATTTGAAAGTCTGCATCATTGTCAACGGTGAAACCTATATCGGATATTTCTACTTCCAATGGATTGTTTGATTTATCTAGGATATTCGTTGCAATTTCATCAATTGTCTTGTTGGATAAATTTGATGCTGACAATAGTTGATCTACAGAAATTATATCCGAGTCTATGTGGCTTAGACTAATCAAAAGAGTTGGTTTAACCTGTACTGCTAGGAATTCACCGAAAGACTCGTGAAAAAGTTTGAAGTAACGCATTTTTTCTCCTTAATTGTTTCCTGAATTAAATTACTTATGATAATTATTAAAATTTGGTCTCCCATTTTCGTAAAAGTGTGAATTGTTCAGGTACCGGCAAAATAAAAGGCCTATTAATTCTAATCTTGTTTAGTGATTCTTCTACCGAAAGATTGTGTTCTTTGATAAGCCAGGCTGCGACGATAGTCACTGATCTTCCGACTCCGGCTGCGCAATGGACATAGACCTTTCCATTTTCATGAATTGAATTTTGGATAAACTCTACTCCTTCCCGCAACTCATCTTCAGTAGGAGCTGTATCATCAATCACCGGAAGGTAGAGATACTTGTTGCCTGACAAATCAAATACCGCGTCATCAAACTCTTTTCTTAGATTTAGGATGTTGGTTATTCCATTTTTGTTCAATTTATTTAGACCTTTTGCGCCGAATTGTGAGCCAACAAAAACTTGATCTGTCACTTTACATTGAGAAATTATTGGAATTCCTGTCAGTTTTGTAAATGCTCTCGAAAAAGCCCATATCAGCGCTATTTTTAGACCACTGTTTTGGTAATGCTTAATAAAAAGACCCAATGGCTTAAATATTGAATTCAGTGTTTTGTTGAAGATCAATGGTAGGAATTATCTGAAGTATTTTCTTGGGATAAGGAATGTTTTTCTTGAATATTAGTAATTTTGAGTTGTGCATCAGTTAATCGTTTTAAGCAAATTTCTGAAAGCATCATACCCTGCTCGTATAAATTTGTTGCTTGATCTAAAGATAGATTTCCCTGGTCTAAACTGGAAACTGTATCATTAAGTAAAGCCAAAACTTCTTCGAATGATGAATTTTCAAACTGATCTGGGGTTAAATTTAAATTGTCAGACATCTGTTTCCTCCATTGGAAAGTATAACAAAAAACTCTTAGGTATCTGTGGATGGTTTTTGAACAACAGCCCCAAAAGATCCGGATTTTACAGTGATTTTGAGATGCTCTTTGTCTACTAGATTGTTAGGGTCGGTGACAATTTGGTTGTTACTATCATGAACTACTGAATAACCACGGTTTAATGTATTCGCTGGACTCAGAGAATTTAATTGATCGCGTGAATTCGAGATTGCGAGATTTTGTAAATGCAGAAATTGTTCTAGGGAAGTTATTGTTTTTTCAGATAGGGTATCTATATCAAGTTTGTATGAATCGAAATCAGGCAAATTCGAAGATAATGAATGATTTGCAATCCGGAGATTATTTTCTACCATCCCAACAAAGGATGAAATTCGTTCCAACATAAGGTTTTTGGAGTTGATGATTTGTTCTTTTAGAAGATTTTGGTCGGGCATAACTATTTCGGCCGCCGCTGAAGGAGTGGCTGCTCGTACATCGGCTACCAAGTCTGAGATCGTTATATCTGTTTCGTGACCAATAGCACTAACGACTGGTATGGAACAGGTGAAAATTGCACGAGCGAGAAGTTCAGTATTGAAAGATTGCAAATCTTCATTTGACCCTCCTCCGCGAGCTAAAATGACTACATCGAGGGAATTAGTTTGACTAACTAGTTCAAAAGCATGAACTAGTTCTGATAAAGATTCTTCTCCTTGAACTTTTGATGGGATTAAGACTAACTCAACATTTGGATATCGTCTTTTAGTAACCGTTTGAATGTCATGCCAAACGGCGCCTTCTTGGGATGTGATTACAGCAACAGATTTGGGAAACATTGGCAGAACTCTCTTTCGAGTATCAGAAAATAGCCCCTCAGCCTCCAAACGTGACTTAATTTGTTCTAGCTCCATTTGCAGACTACCGAAACCTCCGGCCTGCACAATTTCTGCAATCACCTGAAGATCACCTCGAGCGTTGTATACTGAGGTGCGCCCCTGAATAATTATTGTTTGACCTTCTTCGATATTTTCTGCACCTTTTCCAGAACTGAAAAGGACACATCTGATTATAGAATCGCCGTCACTAAGATTGAAATAGTGGTGTTTTGCTGCAGATTGGAAATCACTTGTAACTTCACCCTCTACCCAAACATCCTGTAGTATTCCGTCACTCTCTAAGACGTTTTTAATATAGCCGACCAATTGCGATACTGAGTAAATTGAAGGCATATTCAGACTCTATTTAAGTATTCGCTAGTACGCGTGTCGACTTTTACCACATCTCCAGGGTTGACAAACAAAGGCACTTGAATCGATAAACCAGTTTCAAGTGTGGCTGGTTTTGTTCCTCCCTGAGCAGTATCTCCTTTTAATCCTGGATCGGATTGGGTAACTTTTAAGTCGACAGAAGTGGGAAGCTCTACTGTAATTGGCATGTCGTTGAACATTAAGAGTGTAATGTCTAGATCTTCAACAACAAATGATTTGTTGTCTCCAAGTTGGGATTCATCAAGGGGGAATTGTTCAAATGTTTCGTTGTCCATAAAGTAATGCAAACCATCTTCTTCATAAATAAATCGAGTTTTACGGCGATTGACGTCTGCAGGGGTAAAAGTTACATCAAATCCACTGAACGATTTTTCTGTTAGTCTGCCATTGCTAAGTGCACGCATTCTAATACGCATAGTTGGAGCTCGTTGTTGCATCTTGCTATGTTTATAGTCAACAATTATGTATGCCTCTCCATCTATTTCGATAGCCATTCCTTTACGTAGCTCACCATAATTTAGGGTCATCTATTTCTCCAACAATATTGAAAAGGTTTATCCATTTGAAAAATTTAATTTGTTTGCTTGGCTTAATATTTTCGTAGATCCATGCTCTAAAGTAACAATATCCTCAATTCGTACTCCCCCCCAGCCTGAAATGTATATTCCTGGTTCAACAGTAAAGAACATTCCTTCTTGTAATATATCCTCAGATTTAGGTCCTAGCACTGGGGATTCATGTACTTCCAGCCCTACTCCATGACCTAAGCTGTGCCCAAAATTTTCTCCATATCCTGAATTAGAAATTACATCTCTGGCGATCTTATCAGCATCTCCTGCGGTAAGCCCATTGCTGATTGAGGCTTCAGCTGTAGTTTGAGCATCAAGAACTATAGAATATATTTTCTTAAAAAATTCATCAGGCTCTCCAATAAAAATTGTCCTGGTAAGGTCACTGCAGTATCCCTTGTAGATAGCTCCCATATCAATTACGACTGGGTCTCCAGATTGAATCACTGTGTCATCTGGCCGATGATGTGGGAGAGCGCCATTACCTCCAGCTCCTACGATAGTTGGAAATGATGGGCCATCAGCTCCTAGGTCTCTCATTTTCTTCTCCAATTCCCACGCCACTTGACGTTCTGTCATTCCTGGAGTGATTAATTCCTTTACAGTATCTAGGGCTTGATCTGAAATCTCGATTGCCTTACTAAGAAGGGATGACTCTTCCGAGTCCTTTATAAGCCTCATATTTTCTAATAGCCCAGAAGTAGGAACAAAATCGGGAGATTTGTCTTTCGGCAATTTTTGGAGAGAAGAATTAAACGCAGAGTGAATTGCATAGCTCAAATCTTGACTTTCGAAACCGATAGATTGCAAATTCATTGATTGCGCAATTTCTGTTAGCCAATCAGAACCCCCTGAAATTCTATGAATTTTATACTCAGGGCTTTGCGCAGTTGCTTGTTCGATATAACGGAAATCAGTTGCCAGAATGCTTTCGGTTTTTGAAATGATTAAATAACCTGCTGATCCCGTAAAACCAGACAAATAATGACGATTTTCAGGGGATGATATCAATAGTGCATCAAGAGATTGGTTTGCGATTAGTTTTTGAGCTGTTTCGATACGTTTTTTAATCATTTCACCTTCCTGTGATTTAAATTTGCGAAGTAATTTAGAGCCATTAAGTAGCCATTAGAACCGAATCCGGCTATTTGGCCAATACACAAGTGGGCAATTACTGATCTACGCCTAAATTCTTCACGTGAATGGATATTTGACAAGTGGACCTCAATAGTTGGAATTTTGGAATCAGATATTGCATCAGCTAGAGAGAGCCCATAGTGTGTAAGCGCCCCAGCATTCATAATCATTCCGTCGTATTCGTCAGTATTCTGTTGAATAAAATCAATTAAATCTCCTTCGTGATTTGATTGGAAAAAATTAACAAATAATCCTAACTCACCCCCTTTAGAAGAAATCGAATTATTGATTTCTTCCAATGTGAGAGTCCCGTAGATATTAGAGTCTCGTCGTCCCAAAAAATTTAGGTTAGGTCCATTAATTATAAGAATTTTCATAGAATAATCACTTTCATGTTCCTATATTATACAAAGAGGATTTTTCTTGGAAGTATCTGAGGGGATTTGATTGAAAAGGAGTGTTATATCAATATTAATTGTTTGATTTTGCTCTGGGGTGAGCGTTTAGGTAAACTTTTCTCGCTTGATCCGAGGTCACATGAGTATAAATTTGAGTCGTTGAGGGGTTTGAGTGGCCTAACAATTCTTGGACCACTCTCAAATCTGCGCCTCCTTCTAATAAATGTGTTGCAAAAGAATGCCTAAGAGTGTGGGGATGAATATCACCGCTTATAGATGCAGAAATGGAATAATTACGTACCTTTTGTTGAACACTTCGTTGTGTTAAACGTCCTCCATATTTGTTGAGAAATAGAGCGTCCGCCCTTTGTAATTTATTAAGGACTGGTCGAGAGTGTCCTAGATATTGTTTTAGAGCAATTTTTGCCGCAGATCCTATTAATACCATTCGCTCTTTTCGGCCTTTCCCAATAACCTTAATTTCTCCAGAATTTAATCTTATGTTTGAAATGTTCAGATTGGTCAGTTCACTCACCCTCAATCCTCCCGAATATAAAAGTTCTAGGATTGCTTTGTCTCGAATTCCAAACACATCAGATTTTTTTGGGGTATTCAAAAGTTTTTTGGCTTCATCTTGAGACAGGAATGACGGCAGTCTTGAAGCTGTTTTCATAGATCCGTATTTTGGAAGCGGATTTAATTTAATTTCACCGATTGTTTTGGCCCATTTCAAAAAAATTCTTAGAACACTTAATTTTCTTGCGACACTTGCTCTAACGTATCCATGTTTTAGTAATGAGGAAAGATATTCTCTGAGATTGTTCTTGTTAAGATCTTGGAATTGTAAAATTTGATTAGTAGACATAAATTTATGAAGTGGAGCTAAGTCAGAAAGATAGTTTCGTATCGTGAGATCTGAAAGTCCCCTTTCACCCCGTAGATAAGATTCGAAATTACTGATCTTTGTATGCCAGATTTGAGGTTTCATAACAAAAGACTACAGAGTATCTGCTGTTACTGCCATACGTTAGTGGTACTTAAAAACCCAAGATTTAAGAATTGCTTGATGTTGCAGAAATTTTTTCATCTTGAGTAATTGGTGGGTCATTGGTGAAATATTCACAATCGGGATATCTGCTACATCCAAAAAATGTCCTAGAACCTCGGCGCCTGGATCGGCGTTCTACAATATCCCCCTCTTCACATTCAGGGCATTTGATTCCAAGTGGCATTGATTTTGCATTCCGGCATTTTGGATAAGCACTACATGCCATGAATTTCCCATTGTCGCTTCGACGTCTTTTAATTACCATTGGGGAATTACATTTGTCACAGATTTCCTCTGTTTCCTCTGGTTCGACTGTTGGACGAGGTGGTAGGATGTCCCCGTTTTCATCTATCGCCATTGTTTGGCGGCATTCGGGGAACGCTGTGCAAGCAATAAACTTACCATTCCTGCCAAGGCGAATGACCATAGGGCTATTGCATTCTGAACATATGTGATCGGTTTCTTCGTCTAATTTTTCTCTAGGAACTCTATCTGCTGTTTCCAAAACATTGCTTACGAGCGGTTCAAAGTCTTCGTAAAATTCTGTAAGCATTGGGGCCCATGACTGTTTACCTTCATCAATATTATCCAATTGTTCTTCAATTTGTGCGGTGAATCCAACATCAATTACATCTGGAAAATTTTCGTTGAGAAAGTCACTTACAGCTATTCCAATATTGGTTGGGTGCAATGCACGTTGTTTTCTTTCAACATATTGACGAGAAATGATTGTGTTGATTATTGAAGCATAAGTACTAGGTCTGCCAATTCCTGATTCTTCTAAGGTTCTTATAAGACTGGCTTCGTTGAATCTAGGAGGAGGCTGTGTAAATTTTTGATTGGGAGTGATTTTCTGACAATGCAAAAGTTCATTTTCTGAAATAACAGGCAGTTTTGAATCTGATTCTTCTGATGAAGATTCATCATCGGTGGTGAGAATTTTGAATCCTGGAAATTTTTCTATTCTTCCAGAAGCTCGGAAAAGATAATTTTTGTTATCCGCCCCATTTGCAGTTATATCTAAAGTGGTTACATCATATTCAGCGTCAGGCATTTGGCTTGATACCATGCGTTTCCAAATTAATTCATATAGACGCATTTGATTTTTATCTAGAGAAGATTTTAGACTTTCTGGTGTCCTGAAAATTGATGTGGGACGAATCGCCTCGTGTGCCTCTTGTGCTCCTTGTACCCTTTTAGAATATATCCGAGGAGTCTTCTGTTTAAAATCTTCGCCAAAATGTTCAACAATGAATTTTGAAGTTTCACTAAGTGCTGCCTGGGAAACATTTGTTGAATCGGTACGCATATAAGTTATCAACCCAACTCTTTCTGACCCATTAACTTCAATGCCTTCATATAATTGCTGCGCTAGCCGCATGGTGTTTTGAGCATTAAGCCCTAATTTCGTCGAGGCGCTTCTTTGAAGAGTACTAGTAATAAATGGGGCGGAAGGTCTTTCTTTTATTGGTCGAGTTTTACAAGATGAAACCAAAAATTCTGAGTTGCTTAAATTCTCTGGTATTTGTTTCGCCGTAGATTCATCGTCTATAGCAATTTTCCATTTTGATTTCGCGCTTCTCCGAACCGTTGATCCATCTATGCTATGTAATATTGCAGGAAAGGCAGTTTGATCTATGTGTTCAGAAGACTTCGAGAATAATGTTTCAAGAATCCAATATTCTTCTGAATTGAAATTATTTCGTTCTTTTTCACGATCTGTAATCAATTTTAACGCAACAGATTGAACTCGTCCTGCAGATAGCTTGTTGCGAATTTTCCTTCTTACGACATCGCTTAGTGGGTATCCAATTAATCTATCCATCATGCGTCGTGCTTGTTGTTGGTTGACAAGGCTTACATTTAGGGGCCTAGGATTTTCAAAAGCATGTTGGACTGCCGCTTCTGTAACTTCATGAAAAATGACCCTACGGGCTTTTTCTTTTGGTATCCCTGTTGCTTCCATTAAATGCCATGATATTGCTTCTCCTTCTCGGTCAGGATCGGTAGCTAAATAAACAACATCTGCAGTTTTTACGGCATTTTTAAGTTCAGTAATTATTTTTCGTTTGTCGGGCATTATGCGATAACTTGGTTCGAAAGATCTGTCAGAAGTTTCGATTCCAAGCCCACTTTTAGGCAAGTCACGAACGTGCCCCATAGAGGCTTTGACAATATAGCTCTTTCCTAGGAAACGACCTATTGTCCTAGCTTTAGCTGGAGATTCAACTATTACAAGATTCTTGCTCATGGTTTTGGTCTACATTGTTTTTGAATTTTGCACATAGATGCAAACTATATTACATGCTATTGTGATTTGTCACCCGTTTTTTGGTTTTTTGTTCGCTCTTTTTCATTTCGATTAGAAGGATATGATTAGGAGGATATATAATAATTTGATTAAAATGGCGGAGAGGATGGGATTCGAACCCATGGTCCTCTTGCGAGGACACGCGCTTTCCAGGCGCGCCTATTCGTCCACTCTAGCACCTCTCCAATAAATAGTACGACACGAAACAATTGAAATCTTCGATCAATTTTTCTTTGTTTACACTGCTGGGATAGAACTTTATCATTGTTTGTTATTCTAATGGAAGTCTGTTTAAGCTAAAAATTGTTAGAATTGTGGCGGAGAGAGTGGGATTCGAACCCACGATGGGAATGAACCCATACCGGTTTTCGAGACCGGCGCCTTCGTCCACTCGGCCATCTCTCCAGGGGGGCAAATTATAGCATATTTGCAACTAAGAATATGTGGATTAGAGTGAGAGAGTGGTAATAGATTTTTTCAACAGGAAGGTTCTATGTCGATCAAAACCAAAATAGTAAATCAATGGGATCTCTATATTGTGTTTCCATTGATTTTGATTCTAGCTATTTTGATTCGATCGTTTGGATTGAATTGGGATGAAGGGTTTTTTTGGACGCCACATCCTGACGAGCGGGCGATTTTGTTTAAAATCCAAGAATTGTCCTTTCCTGCATTTGATCAATTGCACACCTTGTTTGATGCACAAGAAAGCAGTTTGAATCCTGCTTGGTTTGCCTATGGCAGTGCTCCAATATATTTAATGAAGTTCGCAGGATATGTTTTTTCTCAGTTTTCTAGTGCTGAAATTAATGATCTAAGAATTTTGGGCCGCATTTTGTCATCACTAGCTGATTTAGGTACACTTATTTTCTCGTTTCTTTTGGCTAGAAAATTAGTGGAATCAAAGTGGACAATTCTTGTTCCGGCCTTCGTAGCAATTGCTGTGATACATGTCCAACTTAGTTCGTTTTTAACAGTTGATACTTTTGCTACATTTTTTACGGTAGCAACAATGTATTTTTTGCATCGTCTGGCGATCGATTGCAAATGGACAGATTCAGTTTTTGCAGGAATTTTTCTTGGTGCTGGTCTAGCCACTAAAATTAGTTTGATACCTATTGCACCGGTGTTCATAATTGCTCACCTGTTTTACTTAGTGCACCCCCAAAATTTTTCAGGGCAACTCCTATCCCTTTCATTGAGAGCAACCCAAGTTTTAAAAGGGGTCTTTTTGGGAATAATTGCTACCATCTTAGTTTTCTTGATTGCTCAGCCATATGCATTGCTAGACTACTCTCAATTTTTTGCTGACTTAAGAGAGCAATCTTTGATGGTAAGAGGATTTCTTGATTATCCATACACGCGGCAATATTTTGATACGCTCCCCTATTTGTATCATTTCAAACAATTGAGCATTTGGGGTTTAGGGATTCCTCTAGCAATTTTAAGTTGGCTGGGACTGGTATATGTTTTATTTAGAGGTCTTCCAGCAAAGATCTCGGTTGCGTATATTGTCTTTGGTTTGATCCTGCCAATCATGATATTAGTAGTATTTGGGAACACTTTGATAGTGATTGTTTCAGCGGGTGTCATTTCAGTAACCTGTTTGTTGTTCACATTACTTTTTCGAACTTATGAATCTCGATTAATAGTTTTATCTTTGTGCTGGGTGATTCCCTACATTCTGATTTGGGGGAATTTTGAAGTCAAATTCCTGAGATATTTTCTCCCAATTGTCCCATTTTTGTTTATTTATGGAGCACTTTTGTGTAAGGCTTTTTGGGAAAAGGTTTATAAGTCTTTTTCTGCATATTTTGTAAGGTTAGTTGTGTTAATTTGCGTTGTGATTGTGCTTGGCGGAACGATCATTTATTCTGCAGGGTATATTAATATGCGGTCTGAAACACACTCCGCCATGCAGTCATCAGAATGGTTGCAGCAGCATTCTGATATTTCTTCGATCGTGTTAAGAGAACATTGGGATGAAGGCTTGCCTTTACTACGAAAACCCCTCCAGATCGACTTGCCTATGTATGATCCTGATACTCCTCAAAAGACAAAATTTATTTCAGACTCTTTAGAGAAAGCCGACTTTTTGGTGATATATAGCAACCGCTTGTACGGAACTATTTCGAGACTTCCAGATAGATATCCAATGAGTCGGGCGTATTATCAAGATTTATTTAATGGAGATTTGGGTTATGAGTTAGTTCATTTTGAGTCACAAAGACCTCATTTGGGGCCATTTGAATTTTTAGATGATACATGGTCTAGATCTGACCTCATACCTCCTAGCAAATTGAACCAGGAGGAATCTTTGCCATTAAGTATTTCTTTGGGATATGCGGATGAAAGTTTTTCAGTTTATACAAACCCCAAAGTAATGATATTTCAGAATGTGGGGAGATTTTCATCTTCCCATATTCAAGAGGAGATTTTATTTGATTCGTTTGAATACCCTCAAGTACATTCGGGCGAAATCAATTTGATGTTTGAAAAGCAGTTGTTGGAAATTCAGAGAAATGGAGGCACATTTTCAGAAATATTTGATCCTGAATCTCTTGCAAATCGAATCCCAATTATTTTTTGGATAGCGTTTCTACTTTTACTGACGATTGTTGGATTACCAATAACATTTTTAATTTTCTCTTCAACAAGTGATAAAGGGTGGTTGCTTTCAAAACCACTCGGCCTTTTGATTCTAGGATTTTCCGTTTGGATATTATGTAGCTTTCAATTGGTTGAATTTTCAAGAGATACAATTTTCTCTGTTCTAATTGTACAACTGATATTTTCACTCTTTTTAATTGTGAAATTTTGGGATTATTTTGCGAAAATTCTACTCAGGAATTGGAAATTATTTCTCTCATTCGAATGTCTGTTTATGATTGCGTTTTTGGCTTTTGTTCTGATTCGAATGCTCAACCCGGATTTATGGCATCCATTTAGGGGTGGTGAGAAACCAATGGATTTTGCTTATTTTAATGCAGTTATTAAATCCACTAGTATGCCACCTTATGACCCTTGGTTTTCTGGGGGGTATATGAATTATTATTATTTTGGGCATTTTCTAACTGCAATGATTACTAAATCATTAGGTATTTTGCCCGAGATTGCCTATAATTTGTCAGTTCCATTATTCTTCTCAATGACATTTGGCGGAATAGTTTCTGTAGTATTTAATCTGTGCGAATGGATTCGAAGTTCTGGTACCAAATTTGTAAATTATTCTAGATTTTTCTCATTAATTGCTGGAGTACTCGGGGCATTTTTTGTATGTGTCTTTGGGAATTTTGACGGTATTATTCAGCTGGTTGGGAATACTTTTACTAATCACCTTGGATCAATGGAATTTGATTATTGGAAGAGTAGTAGGATGATGCCCTCTTCTGTTGAGGGGATTACTGAGTTTCCTTTCTTCACATTTTTGTTTGCTGATTTACACGCACATTTGATGGTTATGCCTTTTTCGATTTTAAGTCTCGCTATTTCGATGTCAATTATCCATCAAAATTACGTTTCAGTTGGTTCAGGATATCTGAATATTAAGACAGTAGAATTTGGGAAGCTTTTTATTGCGGCTTTGGTATTGGGAGCGGTACTTGTTACTAATGCCTGGGATTATCCAACTCAGATTTTGATTTTGGCTGCTTCTATTTTAATTTCTGAATATATAAAACTAAAAGGTTTGACATTAATGTTGCTTGTTCGAGGAAGTTGGAAAATATTGATGGTTGCCTTTTTATCCATTCTACTTTTCTTACCGTACCATCAATATTACGAAACATTTTTCAATGGAATCACCTTGACAACACATACTACTGAATTTTGGAGGATTGCCGCAATTTTTGGGCTCCCTCTTTTATTAATAGGCTCCTTTTATCGATCAATGTTCATTGCTGCTTTACAGGAATTAACAAATAAATTAGTTAATTGGCAAGGGGGAAAGATAAAAGCCAATAATTTCCGAGCTAACATTGTTTTGATGTTCGGTGGAATCATCGTCCTAGTCGTACTTATTGGATTGTATTCCCAATTTGGATTGACTTTAATTCTAATGGGAATTCTGAGTGCTTTTGTCGCATATATTTCAATAAGTTCCTTGAAGTTACTTGATTCAAAATCAGGGATTATATGTTTCTTAGGATTACTAACTGTTGCATCGACTAGTTTGATTGTAGGGTTGGAAATCTTTCGAGTTGATGGGGATATTGAACGTATGAATAGTATCTTCAAGTTTTATTTGCAAATTTGGGTTTTGTTAGGAGTTTTTTCAGGATGTGCCTTGTGGGTTTTGGCAATGAAAATCATCAGCAAAAGGATCTCTCGTTTTTGGACTAATTTCTGGATAATCAGCATTTTACTGTGTGTGTTTGCGGTGTCTGTATATCCTGTTTTAGCTACTTATAATAGAATCAATGACAGATTTGAATCTAGTATTGGTTCAGAATTATCACTTGATGGATTAAATTTTGCAAACCGAGCTTTGTTTTGGGATTCTGACAGACCAATATATTTGGGTCCAGATATTGGGGCAGTCAGATGGATGAGACAGAATGTAGTTGGGTCTCCAGTAATTTTGGAGGCAGTAACACCTCAGTATTTGTGGGGCAGCCGGATGTCTATTTATACTGGATTGCCTACTATAATAGGCTGGGAATGGCACCAAAGTCAGCAACGGTGGGATTATAGATCTAACATTGAAATCAGAGCTAATAATGTCCGTACTATTTACGACTCTGAAGATATAGATGAGGTTCGTGAGTTATTAGATTATTATGATGTAGCTTATATAATTGTTGGAGAACTAGAGAGGATTTATTACCATAACGAAGGATTGGAGAAATTTGATAGCGCAAAGGTGGAATGGTTGGATCTTGTTTATGATTCTAGTGGAACAAGAGTATATAGATACCGGTAATATTGAGTAAGAGAATTATCTTTCATCTTGGTTTTTGGGAAGCGTTGTGTATTTCCCGTTATGGTAGATTAGCGGATCACCATTACCGATTTTGATTTCGTCCACACTACCAACAAAAATTGAATGGTCGCCAGATACGTGTTCGGTTATTAAATGACAATCCATCGAAGCAATACTATTTTCTAACATAGCTGCACCATTTGAACTAAACCAAAAGTTTGGGGAAATGTCGTCCCTTCTTTGATCATGAGGTCGGGAATAATATTCTGCTATGTTCTGCTGGAATTCGTTCAGTATGTTGATGCAAAACCGTTTTGTTTGTTGAACAATCTTATATGAATTTCGTTGATGCCCAATACAAACGAGGACTAGAGGGGGTTCTAGGGAAACTGATGTGATTCCGTTTGCGGCCATTCCGTGTACTTCACCATTTTTTTGAACAGTTGTAATTACCGAAACTCCCGTGGGGAATTTCCCCCATGCTTCTCTAAAAAGTGATTGGTTTGTCAACGACTTACTCCAATTGGTAACTACTGGTTGCCTTCAGATTATATTTCAAGAGATGAATCATTGAAAGGATCACACTATTTGATTCAATGATGTGTTTCACATTGACACGGTTTTGTTGTCTATCTAGAATGCGGATGATACTCGTTCGCAAAAATTCCTATAAAATTCCAACGTTTTAAAATAAGGCAAAGAGGCATGGATTATACTTTCTTAAAAGAAGATGAATCTTTTCGGTCAGAGTTGCATAATTTCTTCCTCAGAGAATTACCAGATGATTGGACAGGTTCGTTAGGAGATTCAGAATCTGATTGGGAATTCACTCTAAAAATACGTCAGAAAATGGCTAAAGAGGGGTGGCTTTCTATGGCTTGGCCAAAGGAATATGGTGGTCAAGAAGCTTCAATTATAAAGCAGGTCATTTTTGCTGAAGAAGTAGAGTACAATCGCGTTCCTGGTAGAGACGCATTTGGAGTTCGCATGCTTGCTCCTACACTGATGATTCATGGGACTGAAGAACAAAAACGAGAACATTTGCCTAAGATAGCTCATGGGGAAATTCAATGGTGTCAAGGTTATTCTGAACCTGGCTCGGGCTCGGATTTGGCTTCGTTGGAAACAAGGGCTGTTGAAGATGGTGATGACTATGTGATTAATGGGACGAAAGTATGGACATCGATGGCTCACAGAGCAGATCAAATGTTTATGATGGCACGAACGGACCCTGATGCTCCGAAACATAGAGGGATAAGTTTTTTCTTGCTGGACATGAAAGCTCCTGGTGTTGAGGTTCAGCCGATAATTAACATGGTTGGGAATCATCATTTCAATATGATTAATTTTGAAGATGTACGAGTCCCAAAAAAGAATCTTGTTGGGGAAGTTAACAGAGGTTGGTATGTGGGGGCGACTCTTCTAGATTTTGAGAGATCAGGGATCGAGTACTCAGCGAGTGCCAGAAGAGTAATTGAGGAACTTATTGATTTTTCCAATGAGACATACAGGAATGGTTGTCTCATTTCTGAAGATCCAATTATACGGCATAGGTTAGCAAAGTTAAGAACTGAAATTGAGATGAGCAGATTGATTTCATACCAAATTGGATATATGCAAAGTCATGGTATTGTTCCTAATAAAGAATCAAGTATTGGCAAAGTTTTTGGAACTGAACTGCAACAGAAAATTGCAAAACTTGGGATGCAAATTTTAGGAATGTATGGACAGTTGGAACCTGATTCAAAATATGTTCCATTGAGAGGTGAAATCGAGCAAAGTTTTATGCAGAATATATCTGTAACTATAGCTGCTGGCACTTCGGAGATTCAACGGAATATTATAGCTACTCGTGGCTTAGGGTTGCCACGCGGATGATACAAATCAAGGATATGTGAAAATGGATTTTGGTTTTAATGAAACTCAGCAAATGCTTCGTAGTACTGCTCGGGACTTCCTTGAGGCAGAGTGCACAGAAGCTTATGTGCGCTCCATGGAGCTTGAAAATAGTGGATATACGCCTGAATTATGGGACAAAATGGCCCGACAAGGCTGGATAGGTTTAGTTTTTCCTGAAAAATTCGGTGGAGTTGGGATGGGATTTCTTGAGTTAACTATTTTGCTGGAAGAAATGGGAAGGGCATTGTTACCAGGCCCATATTTTCCTACAGTTTTACTAGGTGGATTAACAATTTTGGAAGCAGGCAATGAAGCTCAAAAAAAAGAGTGGATTCCTAAGATAACTAGCGGCCAATTGATATCAACTTTAGCGTTCACAGAAATTTCTGCCTCTTTAAACCCAGTTGATATCAATCTTAGTGCTGAGTTTAATAATGGAGTATTTATGCTTAATGGTACTAAATTATTTGTACCTCATGCTAACATTGCTGATTTATTGATAGTAGTTGCTAGGACAGGAAAGTCTGATCAAGATTTGACAATGTTTCTTGTTCCAAAATCTGCGCAGGGGATTTCAGAAAATCGGCTTAAAACTATTGCTTCTGATAGACAATCAGAAGTAACTTTTACCGATGTGATAGTTGACGAAAGAAATGTATTGGGTAGTGTAAATGGTTCTTGGCCGATCTTAGAAAAAATTCTGGGTATGGCGGCTGTTGCGAAATCTGCTGAAATGTTGGGTAGTTGTGATAAGGTTCTCGAAATGACTTTGGATTATGTAACTCATCGAACTCAATTTGGCAGACCGATTGGTACGTTTCAGGCAATTCAACATCACTGTGCAAACATGTCAATTGATCTCGAGGGTTCACGGCACTTGACGTATCAAGCAGCATGGAGATTGGCTAATAATATGGAATCTTCGAGTGAAATTGCGATGGCAAAAGCATGGGTAAGTGAGGCCTCTCAAAGAATTTGTGCTACCGCTCACCAGTGCCATGGGGCTATAGGGTTTACGAAGGAGCATAGTCTTCAACTTTATTCCAGGCGTGTTAAGGCCAATGAGATTGCATTTGGGGACTCAGATTATCATTTTGAAAAAGTTGCCCAAAATATTGGGTTATAAAGCTAGTTTTCTGTGAATAAGAATTAATGAACATCAATCTTTCGTCTGGTTTTGAAACAATGAAATTGATAAAGAACCGGATTTTGTCTCATAGTTATTTGTATTTAAGTATATTTGTTGGATTTTTCATTGCAAGCACTGTCGTTGCAATCGCACCTACATATAATCACTCGCTGAAATTAATTAGTCTTAATAAATCTGTTGAACAAACATCGGATGATTTTATCGATATTGCTTTAACAGTACCAAACATTCCAGTAAATTCGGCAGATATCCAATCCAGTCGTGTGATGTTAGATCAATTGATTGAATCTTATTTGTCTGAATTTTCTTCCGGCCACACACGTATTTTGAAAAGTCCTAATCTTTTAGTTGGAACTCCCAAGGATCCATTGGCAGAATTTGGGACGAAAGATGAAGGTCCTATTGGATGGGTTCAGTCAATGGATGGATTCGAACCTATGGTGCGAGTAATAGAAGGGAGATTCCCTTCTGATCAGGTTTTACTAGATGATGAGGATCGACAATACATTGAAGGCGTTTTATCTCCTTTTCAATCAGAATTCTTTGGTCTTGAGGTAGGATCGATGGCAACCTTTTCACCTTCGATGAATTTTGACAGGTTGGGTGTTTTAATTGTTGGCATTGTTGAGCCTAATGATAAAAAAGATAGATTTTGGCATTTTTCTGCTGATGGATTACTTGAGCCTCGTGTATTTGAAACTCCTCCAGAGATAGATCCAGATTATATCGAATTATCCCAGCCAGTATCGATTTTCGTTAATAAAAATCCACTTGCTGAAGCTTTTGAATCTATTTTTCCTGGGTCTTTAGGTAAATCAACCTCTTTTATATATTTAGAAAAGAATTCTCTTAGAAATGTTGACCCTGACTTTCTAGACAAACTATTGAAAGATCTCCAAGTTGAGATTTCGGAATCATTTCCCAGTTCAGGTTTTTTGACTGGACTTAAGCCTATTCTTAGCTCATTAGCTGTTAAAAGGTTTTTTACCAGCATCCCAATGGTTCTTTTGATTTCAATGATGGTTATGACTGTTTTGTTCTATTTAGGAATGCTGGTTTCTTTTTTGTCCTCAGCACGTGAAGAGGACTTTTTCCGCTTGAGTTCTCGTGGAGGGAGTAGGTTACAGCTTTTAAAAATATATTTACTTGAAGGCATATTTATTGCACTCATATCGGTGATATTGTCACCATTTGCCTCTCTTGCCGTAGTTTATTCAAGCGGCAAATTGCCAAACATTAGCAGTTTAACAAATGGGCAATTTTTGCCAGTAGAATTGGTTTCTAGTTCATTTCTAGTATCAGGTGTTACTGGAGCAGTATGTTTGATTCTTTATTTGGCCCCTGTCTTCTTAACGAATAGGAATACTTCTATCTTTAGTAATCTTAGGTTGTCTCGTCCGCCGATCGAGCCATTTTTTCAAAAATATTTCATTGATTTTGCCTTATTGATTTTGGCAGCAATTGTGTTTTGGGAATTGAACCAACGAGGAAGTATTGTTAGTGGAGGCATACATACGGCAAACCAAATTAATGAAACTGCATTACTTGCTCCAATGTTATATTTGCTAGTAGTAGTGTTAATGTTTTTACGTCTATTCCCTGCACTAGTTAGGTTTTTGAGCGGAGAATCGGTGTGGATTGTAAATTTTTTGGCTTTTGCTTCAATTGGTTTTTCTGGTATTTTGTTTTTGATTCAAGGATGGATGGATAGTGACCTTAATAGAGTAATTATCCCGTTACTTTTCTTGCTGTTGATCGGTTTTTTGTACTGGTGCTTGAATAAAATTACTTCCAAAAATATTTTTGGACTTTGCATTGGAATCGAATTGATTTTATCTGGGGTATTGTTTTGGATGTATGCTCCCGAGACAGTTGATCCATTAATCTTTTCATTGATAATAATTATTTTGCTGGGGCCTCTGAGAATAATTTATTTGTTGCTCGGGAAAGTGATACAAATTGCTCCTGTTGGATACACGTTGGCGCTATGGAAATTTTCTAGGAATCCGTTACAGTATATTTGGCCTATTTTGTTGTTGAGTTTGGTTACGTGCATCGGTGTTTTGAGTGCTACTATTGGAACTACTCTAGACAAAAGTGGTTCCGATAGAGTTTCATACCAGGTCGGTTCTGATTATCTGATTTCATCAATTCCCAGAATGTTAATTGATGATAGAACTTCTGTAGACAACGAATTAAAAGCTTTTGATAATGATATCAATAGTATGTTTGCATATAGATCCTCAGGAAAGGCAATAACCGCGAGTTTAGGGAATTCATTTGAATTTTTAGGAATAGATTCATTTGCTGAACCTAAAACCCTCTGGTTCAGGGATGATTTTTCCGATGAGGAAATCGGAGAGTTATTCTCAATGATTCGTCCGAAAATGATTCATCAACCGATTTTAATACCGGAAGAAACAACCCATGTCGGGATGAATTTCAAATCTTCGGGTAATTTTAAGGCTATTAAGTTGAGATTGTATTTTATTGATAATCGAGGAGTTGTAGGTTTTTCGACTCTTGGAGATTTGGGAAGTAGTGAATGGACAACAGCATCGGCAGCGATTCCAGAAAATTTGAAACACCCAATGAATTTAGCTTCAGTACAAATTTTTGAGCACGGACATGGGCCAGTTGCAACACCCGGCGTCTTATCAATTGGTGATATTTTTGCATTTTCTGATGTGAATTCCAACAAGGTGATTTTAGAAAATTTTGAAGCGCCTTTGGATTGGAGTCCCATGGCGATTTCACTATCTGCATCAGATTTAATCCAAATTGAGATTAATGATCAGAACGAATTTTGTAAATGTGCTCGATTTGAGTTTGGGAGATTAACTCACCGAGGTTCTAGAGGGATTTTTAATCTTAACTTTGGATCAGTGCTTCCTATTATGGTTAGCAATTCATTTCTGATCGAAAATGATAGTCGTGTGGGAGATGAAATTTTAATTAAGATTTTTGACAACCCTATAAAATCTGTAATTGTAGACTCAGTAGAATATTTTCCAACTCTTGACCCTGCCAATGGTGGTTTTGTCATCGCGGATTTGGATTCTGTGATGAGTTATATGAACATTGTTACAGACGGTCAAAAGATTCGTCCAACGGAAATTTTTGTACACGCACCAAATGCTAGTGATAATCAATTCCGGACGAGGCTGAATCAAATAGGCTCAGTGAATGCAAAGAGTGAGGAATTTGAAAATCTAAATTCTGACCCCTTGATAGCATTAGGATGGAAAATGGCTGTTATTGCAAGTTTTGTTGTAATTTTTTTGATCGGAGGGTTAGGATATTTAACCTATCTACTGGTTTTAAGAGTTAGATCAAGAAGAGAGTTTGCGTTTATGCAAACATTTGGATTATCAAAAATTCAGATGTTGATAATTTTGCATTTTGAACATATAACAATTGGAATTCTTGGATTGTTTTTAGGGACTTGGGCAGCTTTGCAAATGAGTGAAATATTGATATCTAGTGTTGCTGTAACTGAATATGGAGGTAGGTTTCTGCCCCCATTTGTCCTGATAGTCAATTGGTGGGTGATAGTTCCAATTTATGTTTCTATAATGGCGCTCATGATTGTGTGTTTAATTATTTCTGCTTATCAATTTAGTCGTATAGACTTCAATTCGATTTCTCGTGCTGAGGAGTAATTTTGGGAAATATTGTTCAAAAAAGTTTTCTTGCGATCCAATTGATACTTTCTCGTAGTTTATCGCATTGGCAGTTGTATTTTACTGTGGTTATTGGAGTGTTGTTATCTTCAATGATCATGGCAGGTACCGTTTTGTATTTTGATACTTTGAAGGAAGTTTCTCTACAACATACATTTGAAGGATATGAAAAGAACGAATTAAATATTTTGCTTCAAGCGGACCGTGGCCCCGTATCCTATGATGAATATCAAAAGATAATTGATGTAATGGAATTGCATTATGAAAGAGACATGAAATGGTTTGTGAGTCAAATCAAACATGCCGGCAAGACTCCTACATTCTCAATTACACCATCTGGTGATGAAATCAATTCTGGGGAGGATAATGCGCGGAGTTATTTTTCTTATTTTCCTGAGTTTGGTGATTACGTATTTTTATCTGACGGAAGGTGGCCAACCAAAGAGGGGAAAGTAAAATTTGGAGATGTTTTGGAACTAGAAGTATTAATTTCTTCTGAATCTGCTAGAGATTATAACTTATTTGTGGGTGATAAATTTTCAGTTATTCCCTATTGGGACGATGTAACACCTTTTGTATCGGTGACTATCAGTGGAATATTTGAAAAAGAGGATGTGAGTGACAATCTTTGGTACTTAGAAGATAAGGCTATGAAAGCAAAGACTCAAAGTATGGATACAATTCCACTCTACATTTCTGAAGAGTCATTTATGACAAATTTGGGTCCGGCATTCCCTAAAATGAATGCGACATATATCTGGTTAATGGAATCCGATACAAATGCAATTAGTACAAAAAACATTTTTTTGGCACAAAATAACTTGATTGATTTGAGGTCTTCCTTAACTGGGGCGGCATTTTCATACAGGGAGAACACTTCTTTAGACGAGGCAATGCATAAATTTGAAACGCGGCAGTTTTTTTCTCAATTCCCCATGATGATCTTAATGGTTTTGATAGTTTGTGTGGTTTTGTACTATGTGATTATGTTGGCAACGATACTTGTTGAACAACAAAAAGAAGAAATCATATTGATGAGGATTAGGGGGGCTAATTCCCTCCAAATTCTGGGAGTGTTTTTGGTAGAAGGGTTTTCTGTATGTCTAATTGCTTCAGTGCTAGGTCCGATACTGGCATTTTTTGTGATCAGTTTTCTTGGGATAACTCCTGTATTTGATGGATTGACCGGAGGGGATTTATTACCGGTACAATTAACAGCAGCAGCATTTTCAATGGGATGTGTTGGAGGAGTTCTAAGTTTTTTTGCATTGTTGATTCCTGCAATCCATGCTTCAAGAATCGGGGTCCAAAATAATCGTTCAAATACTTCTAGGCCCATAGGGCAGTCTTTATTCCAGCGTTATTATATTGATGTAATGTTGATAATAGTGGGATTGTTGCTTTTCAGGCAACTTACAGAGCAAGGTTCTGTTATCGGAACACAGTTATTTGGTGAGATGGTAATATCTCAGCTGATGTTAGTAACTCCCGCATTAATGATGGTAGGTGCAGCTCTAATAATTTTGAGGCTTTTCCCATTAGCGATGAGATTTTTAAGTCGATTACTTTCATCTGTTATGCCCGTTGGCCCTATGCTTGGGTTATGGAATATGTCTCGAAATCCCACACATTATGCACGACTCGCATTGTTATTGGTATTAACTGCAGGTTTGGGGGTATTTGCCACGAGTTTCGGAAGTACTTTAGAAAGGAGTTTTAAGGAAAGAGTCCTTTATTCAACTGGAGCAGACATAAAAATTTCTGATATTACCCTTAATGACAAGGGGGATAGTAAGGATGTAGTTAAAGCATACGAAAAAATTCCTGGCGTTAATAAAGCGACCCCGATTATAAGAGGTTTTGGATATGATGTTAGCAAGCTTTCAGGTGATACTTATGAAATGCTTGCTGTGGATTCAAATGAATTTCTAAAAGTTGGTTGGGCACGTGATGATTTTGCGGATTCCCCGTTAGATGACCTACTTAAAGAATTGGGTTCAAATGAGCTCCCAGAAGGGATTTTGATTCCAGGTGATGCGACTTCATTAATAGTGCGGTTTATGCCTCATTTATCAAGAGATGATTTGGTGTTGTCTGCTAGAATCCTGGACTCCAATGGAAGGTATTTTAATTATAATTTTGGGAAATTATGTTACGAAAGGTCCTCAATGTTGTTTTCCAATATCGCACCAAAAGAGGCTGAAAATGTTGAATGTCCTAAAATTTCTGGCGAATGGATTGAAAGGGAAGTAAGACTTGAAAAAGGCATTGTACAGGGCAGAAGTTTTTGGAGGAGACAAGTGAGGTATTTGCCATTGCAACCTGAGCATCCAATGAGATTAGTATCATTAACAATTCATAACCCAAGTGTTATGGGGGCATTAACTCCAGGAAGTTTGATGATTGATTCGATCAGCTATAGAACAGATTTTGCACGAGTTGAACAAAAGGTATTGCACGAATTTGATGAGGAAAAGTTTTCGAATATTTTGAAGATGTCTCAGGGATCTCAAACTGATCAATTGCAATTTAAAGATTTGAGAGGAATAGAAAATACGACTGCAGCAGAGTTTTCATGGTCTGCGGGTCAATCTAGGAGCAGCCGAGGGCTATATTTTGGATCTAAGATTGATTATGTGCCAGTCTTAGCTAACGAGAAGTTTTTAACTACCACAGGTCATCGTGTAGGTTCTAATGTCAGACTATCCTTATTAGGTAGACCGTTAGATATTAAAATCATTGATAAGTTTTCATATTTTCCTACTGCAAATACAATCTCAAATCAATATTTGATTGCTGACCTAAATACATTACGCAGATTTAGTAATTTGGCGACGACTAAAGGGGAACTTAATATCAATGAAATTTGGATTTCATCAGATCTGGAAGGGGATGAAAGAAAAAATCTGATCGATCATCTTCTATTTGAACCTTTCCCTAACCAACAAGTAAAGGACCGATCAAAATCGTTATTAGCCAGCACAGTAGATCCTCTCGTTTCTGCTGGCTGGTCAGGGTTGCTTTTTGTGGCATTTGGGTCAGTACTGTTAGTGAGCGCTGTTGGATTTTTGGTTCATTCATATGTGTCTTTTCAGAATCGTGAATTGCAATTTGCTTTAATGAGAACTATCGGACTATCATCAAGGCAATTAATGTCTTTGCTTTGGATGGAGCAAATTTTAGTTATAGTTACAGCTTTGATTTTAGGATCATGGATGGGAGCTCGTTTAGCGGCAACAATTATGCCGTTTTTGGCACACAATGATTATGGTCATGCTGTATTGCCTCCATTTGTAATTGAGGTGGATTGGGTTAATTTGATATCCGCATATTTGTTTATGGGGATTTTCTTCACTTTGGTAATGATGCTTATGGTATGGTTTGCTAACAAGTTATCCATTCAACGAACTCTTAGATTGGGTGAAAGATAGATTTATTTTATGGATTCAAAAGATTTAAAACCTTACATACATTGTCAAGACTTATTTAAAATTTATAAAATCGCCGACTTGGAAGTAGTGGCACTTCGAGGGCTAGATTTTGAGATGGATCCAGGAGAGATTGTTGCATTAGTTGGTGCTTCTGGTAGTGGAAAAAGTACTTTATTGAATATTCTTGCGGGTTATGACTCTCCCTCTGCAGGAAGAGTATTTGTGGGAAATGATAACTTACTCCAAATTTCTTCGAAAGAACTCATTAATTATCGCAGGAGAAAAATTGGTTTTATTTGGCAACAAACTGGTAGGAATCTATTTAATTATTTATCAGCAGAGGAAAATATAGCTTTACCGATGATGTTAAATGGGATTTCACAATCGGAGCGTGATGATCGAGTTCTCGAATTAATGAATCTTGTTGGTATTGAATCAAGAAGAAAACATAAGCCTAGCCAGCTTTCTGGAGGAGAGCAACAACGTGTAGCGATTGCGGTCGCATTGGCAAATTCTCCTCCTCTTTTGCTTGCTGATGAACCAACGGGAGAATTAGATGATTCTACTGCTTCTGAGATTATGGATCTATTTACTGAAATAAATCACAATATGGGTACCTCTGTCTTAATTGTTACACACGATCCGGATATAGCATATAAGGTCCATAGAGTCGTAATGATTAGGGATGGGAAAATGTCTATGGAGATTCGTAAAAGAACAATTTTGGGGAGTGATCTTCCTCGGGAAGAAAATACTTTAGATCAATTTACTTTGATTGATGCGAGTGGAAGAATTCAAATTCCGCAAGTGATGATGGAAGAGTTAGATCTTGGAGTGCACGCAACAGTAAGGATTGAAAACGGTGAGATCATTATAAGTCCTGAAAAACTCCAAGAAATTACGCGAATGGAGGATTGATGTCAGATTCAACCATCATTTCTCTAGAAAGTGTTTCCAGAAGTTATGAAATGGGGGGAGAAACTGTTTCTCCATTACGTTGTATTGACTGGTCCTTGTCTAAAGGAAAATTTGTAGCAATTGTAGGACGTTCCGGATCAGGTAAAACTACTTTGTTGAATATTATGGGTGGTTTGGATTTGCCTAGTGGGGGGAAAGTTCTTTTTGAAGGCTCAGATTTATCGTTAATGAACCAACGTGAGTTATTGAATATTCGTCGTCACAAGGTTGGATTTGTTTTTCAAAGTTTTGGATTACTCCCTCTTCTTTCAGCTTATGAAAATGTTGAACTTCCTTTAAGGATTTCAGGTGTCAAGGCTAGTGACCGAAAAAAACGTACCCTAGAAGCTTTAGATCTTGTTGGGCTCACTTTGCGTTCACAACACAGGCCTTATGAACTTTCAGGAGGCGAGCAACAACGTGTAGCCATTGCAAGAGCATTAGCTAAGGATCCTGTTCTAGTACTTGCAGATGAACCTACTGGGGAGTTAGATTCTCTAAACGCACATGCTATCTTCAAGTTGTTTAAGGAAATGGTTTTGGATCGTGGGATTAGTGTTGTCGCTGTGACTCATGATTCCACGTTGATTGCATTAGCTGATGTAGTCTTGGAATTGAAAAATGGAACATTAATTCCTTTTGAAGGTGTAGTTCAGAGATATCGAGAGTAAAACTTCTATATTTAGTTGATAGTATTACGTTCGGTTACTATTTTAACTTGGAAAAAAATTGGTCTAATTGTAGACTTAAAAAATGTCTTGGGAGGTCGTTATGTTTAATCTTAAAGGTAAAGTTGCCGTTATTACTGGGGGTAATGGAGGGATAGGTCTAGGTATTGCTACAGGCATAGCTTCAGCTGGGGCTTCAGTAGTTTTAGCGGCTAGAAATGTTGAAAAGATGAATGATGCGGTTAATCGCTTGCAAGACCAAGGATTTCAAGCATCGTCTGAGGCTGTTGATGTTAATGATGAGGATTCTATTTCAAATTTAATTGATGGAACTGTTAACAGATTTGGACGTTTGGATATTCTTGTAAATAATGCCGGGACTACAATTCGTAAAGATCCTCAGGATTATGAAGAATCTGAATGGGATCATGTAATGGATATTAATCTGAAAGGAACCTTTTTGTGTTCTAAGCATGCTTATCGGCATATGGTGAATGTCGGAGGAGGTAAAATAATTAATATTGGGTCCATGACGTCTATATTTGGACTAGATATAGGAGCAGTATATTCTGCAAGTAAAGGAGGGGTCGTTCAGCTGACCAAAAGTTTATCGAATGCTTGGGCAAAAGATAATATTCAGGTCAACTGTATTTTGCCAGGGTGGATTCACACTGAATTAACAGCTCCTATAAAATTAACTAATCAGCCTAGGTATGATTCGATTTTAAGTCGAATTCCCCAAGATAGATGGGGTGAGCCAGAAGATTTGTCTGGTACGGGTGTATTTTTGGCAAGTTCAGCTTCTGATTATGTGACGGGTGTAGCAATTCCTGTGGATGGTGGATACACGGCTTTCTAATTGGAGGGTGTTAAATGAATGACATTATCTTACGTAACGGTACGATTATTGATCCCATAGATGGAATTAATTCCATTATGGACCTTCGGATCAGGGACGGACTAATAGATCAAATAGGATCCCGGCTTGAATCTGACTCTGCTGATCGGATAATTGATTTATCTGGGAAATTAGTGGTTCCCGGAATTATTGACCTTCATACGCATGTTTATGATGGAGTGAGCAGCAATGGAGTAAATCCTGATCTGGCTGGGGTTTTGTCAGGAGTTACGACAGTTGTAGATGCTGGTAGTGCTGGATCATCTACATTTGGGGGATTCCCTTCGCATGTTGTTCCAAATTCAAATACTCAGATTTTTTCTTTCCTTCATATTGCCCGTGCAGGTCTGAGTGTGAGACCCGAAATAGCATCTAGGTCTGACATAGAGTTGGAAGAGACTATTGACGTAATTAAGTCGAATAAACCTTTGATTCAAGGTGTAAAAGTTCGTGCTGTAAGTCCAGGGGCTAGGGTCTTAGGCTTGGATTTAATTAAATTAGCAAAAGAAGCCTCAAATGAAGCAGATGTTCCTTTGATGGTTCATATTGGCGATACAGATTATATTGATGGAGAGCCTCTTACCAGAGACTTGTTACCTCTTCTAGATTCTGGGGATATTGTTACACACTTATTTACTACTAATCCTGGAAAGATAATTCAAGATGAAACTATTATCCCCGAGATTTTTGAAGCTCAGAAAAGGGGAGTATTTTTAGATACTGCTCATGGGCGTTTGAATTTTAGCTTTGATGTTGCCCGCCGTGCATTAGAAGCTGGATTGATTCCTGATTCAATTAGTACGGATATCACTTTACCTGGGCGATTAACGACTGTTTATAGTATGACTGAAATGATGACAAGATTTTTGGCCTTTGGATTTTCTGTTGACGAAGTTATTCGTATGACAACGATTTCTCCTGCAAGAGCTTTGGGGATGGAGGAGAAATTAGGAACATTGTCTGTCGGCAGGATCGCAGATATTTCAGTTTTAGAATTAGTTAATGGGAATTGGGAAGTAAGTGATCCATTAGGAAATAAATTGACAGTTGATAAGGCTTTTAGTCCAGTGATTACATTCAAATCCGGGACAATGTTTACTCCTGATTGGGGTCCCCATGAATGGGGTTGGTTACCTAATTCTCAGATTGGTTGATCTGATGAAAAATAATGAAATTGTATTTGAAAAACAAAAAAACAGAATTGCGACAATCACTTTTAACCGTCCTGATCATCTAAATGCAATTTCCTTTGATGGTTGGAAACAATTAACGCAGATTTCAGAGGAATTAAAAAAGGATAATTTTGTCCGGGTTGTTGTTGTGTCGGGGTCTGGTGACAAGTCATTTTCCACTGGTGCAGACATAAAAGATTTTGAGAAGAATCGCTTTGATTCTATATCTGGAAAAAAATATGCTGAAGTGTTCGACGGCGCACTAGATTCATTAGAATCATTACCACAGCCTGTAATTTCCATGATTCATGGATTTTGTGTTGGTGGAGGTTGTGAACTTTCTATGGCAACCGATTTAAGAATTGCTTCTGAAGGAAGTAAATTTGGGATTCCAATTGCTAGATTGGGGATATTGATTGGTTATTCAGAGATGCGAAGACTAATTAGTCTGGTTGGGCCAGGAAATGCTTCTTATCTTCTATTATCCGGTCGGATAATAGACTCGGAGGAAGCCTTTGAAATGGGTCTGGTTTCTCAGATTGTCAAAAAAGAAGACCTTCACACAACAACTTTTAAACTTGCTGAAGAAATGGCTGAATTGTCGCCCCTTACTCATCAAAGGACTAAACTTATCAGAGATATAATTTTGAAAAATCCAAATCTGATTAATTTGTCAGAAGAAGAAAAAATGTTACCATTTACAAATTTTGATTCAGTTGACTTTTTGGAAGCTAGAAGGGCTTTTATTAATCGACAGAAAATCAGATTCATTGGGGAATAATCCTTAAAGTTCAAGGAGAAGATTTTGAGTAGTAAAAAAAATATTGGTGCCTTGGAAGGTGTCAAAGTGATTGATTTCAGTCAGATTTTAGCCGGACCTTTTTGTACGTCTCAACTTGCAGATATGGGTGCAGAGGTAATAAAAGTTGAAAAACCTGGGATTGGAGATGATACAAGAGGATATGGGCCGCCATTTATTAATGGTGAGAGTGCAGCGTTTTTAACTTTAAATCGGAATAAGAAAAGTATAGTTTTAAATCTAAAAGACGATCAGGGTTTGGATCTTGCGAGAAAATTAATTAATGAAGCTGATGTTGTTGTCCAAAATTTTCGACCTGGAACTATGGATAAACTTGGTTTGGGTTACGACGCGGTAAAAACGTTTAATCCGTCGCTGATTTATTGCTCTATTTCCGGCTTCGGCAATTCTGGTCCTTCATCTCACAAGGCGGGATTTGATATTGTTGCGCAGGGAATGAGTGGGATTATGAGTTTTACTGGATTTCCGGATTTGCCTCCAGCGAAAGTAGGTGTGCCTATAGCGGATTTGAACACTGGCTTGTATTCTGCTTTTGCAATCGTGTCCGCTTATGTGAACAGACTTAAAACTGGTAACGGACAACACATAGATTCTGCTTTGTTGGATTCTGCATTAGCCTACACAATTTATCAATCGGCTGAATATTTTGCTGAAGGTTCTATTTCCAAACCTTTAGGTTCTGCTCATCCTATGCTTGCACCATATCAAGCTTTTAAGACTAGTGACGGTTTTATAAACGTTGGTGCGGCGAACCAACGGACTTGGGAGTTACTATGTGCTGCTCTTGATAGAAAGGATTTACTTGAAGTTGAAGAATTTTCATCAAATGCTAATCGTGTAACGAATATTGAAGAATTAATCCCAATTCTAGAAAAAATCTTTGCTTCCGAAACCACCAATTTTTGGATTGAAGTTTTGGAAAAATCTGGTGTCCCGTGCGGACCTATATTTAATATTCACCAAGTGTATGAAGATCCACAAGTTCACGCTCGAGAAATGGTTGTTGCAATGGATCATCCAATTTCTGGTCAGATCAAGGCAATAGGAGTGCCAGTCAAACTTTCATTAACTCCTGGATCAGTTAGAACTCCTGCTCCTACCCTTGGTCAGCATACTAAGGAGATTTTGAGGGGATTGGGATTAGCGGATGTTGAAATAGATAATTTGCATGAAAAGAATATTGTTGAATAATAATTACAGAAATTTTTTTGACAAACTTTCTATTTGACTAGCAAGGTCGAAATCTTTTTTTGTTAATCCTTTGCTGTGGTGAGTACTCAGGACAAAAGATAGGGTTCTATAATTAATTGAGATGTCAGGGTGATGATCGGCGATCTCAGAAGCTATTGCGACTTGGTTTGTTAGTGATATGGCATCTAAAAAAGTTGGCAGATGAAATTCTTTTATAATATTGTTCTCTTGCTGTTGCCATCCCGGTAATTCCTGTAAAAAGCTTACTATTTCTTTCTCTGTTAATAGTGGTTCTTTGGGGCGAGGCAAATCAATTTCCCTTAGAAGTCTTGGACGTTTTATTACTCAAAACTTCGTTTAAACTTCCAGATCGGAAACCCTTCAAGTCAAGAGTTATATAAGAGTATCCTATTTCCATAAATCTTTTAGTGATTAAATCACGTGACTCATCATTAGTGATTTTCTCAAAATCTGATGGATCAACTTCTATCCTTGCAATTGTTTCATGGTGCCTTACTCTGCCTTGTCTTATACCAATTTCTCTGAGAATTGATTCGGCTGCTGCAATTTGTTCTAATGCTTCAATGGTTACCATTGTCCCGTAAGGGATTCTAGATGATAAACACGCCTGTGCTGGTTTGTCCCATGTTGGCAAATCCAATTCTTTTGAAAGTTGACGTATTTCAGATTTTGTTAGATTGGCTTCGACAAGTGGACTTCGAACCCCATATTGATCAGCAGCTTTTAGTCCTGGACGGAAGTCTCCAAGATCATCAGAATTTGTTCCGTTAATAATAGCACTGAATCCCTCTGAGGCTGCGTATTTGCTTAAATGTGTGTAAAGTTCATCCTTGCAAAAAAAGCAACGGTTTGGATTATTTGCTGCATAATCCTTTCTAGACACTTCTTGAGTTTCAATTATTTTGTGATTTAAACCTAATCTTTTAGCTAACTCAACAGCCTCTGAAAGTTCACTCGGAGCCAAACTCGGGGATTTTGCAGTCACAGATAAAGCATTTTTGCCAAGAACATTGTTTGCAGTGGCCGCAAGAAATGCGCTATCAACTCCTCCAGAATACGCAACGATTACTGACCCCATGTCTTTAAGTATTGAAGTCAGGGTATTCATCTTACTAGTTGGACTAGTATTTTCTTTTGTATTTATGACCATGTGCGATTCCTTCGTGAAAGGGTATCTTAGAGTGAGATGCTTGTCTAGATGGCGGAATTTTCATGAGTTTCTCAAGTTTCCAGTGTGTTATTCTTCCATCATTTTTCTAACAATTTCACGCATCTCATTTGCAAAGTGAGTATAGCTACGATTTTGGTAGCCTAAAATTTCCTGGGATTCTTTAGTGTTGTACCAATCATTCCATCCCGGAGTATCTCTGAAAACCGCGGATTCAACTGGAGCCCCCATAAAATCAAAGAAGTCATTTACATAATCAGAACCATGTTTTTGCCAAGATTTCCCGCCCGCAATGTTAAAAATCTGATTACTAGATTGTTCTTCTAAAATTGAAGCAAATAACGCATCAACCACATCGTCTCGGTGGATCATTTCTACACGTTGATCTGATGTGAAAGGCCATGGCTCGGGTGGTTCCATGAATGCGGGTACCGCAATACTTGCAATCCTTAAGATTACCCAAGGGATAGATGAGGATTTCAGATCAGCTTCTGAAACTATCTTGCTTTCAGCATATATATCTATGGCGTTTTGTGGCTGGTCAACTAAAATAGGTGGGGACTTTGCAGAAGTATCACCATATGTGCTTATTGATGAGGTAAAAACCAGCTTTGCATTGGGCTGGTTTTGCTGAATTGCATCGATCAAATTTTTTGTTCCACCGACATTTACAGCAAAAGTTATGTCTCTATTTTTTTCGCTATTAGGTGGTAAAATTGCAGCTAAATGAACTGCGCCAGAAATATTGGTCACAGCATTATGCACATCTGATGAATTTGTGATGTCTCCATGAAGGATTTCCACGCCATCTAAGTTTTCCAAATCTGTGAAATCCATTACTGGCAAGTCAAAAACACGCACAGAGTGCCCCGCTCTTAGAAATCTGTCAACCAAGCGTTTCCCGACACTACCAGCTCCACCTGTGATTAAAACAGGATCATTCATTAGGTGAGAGTGACACCTTTCATACCAGCTTTTTCAATCAAGTCTTGAGAGCTAGCGATGAATGTTTCAAGTGATGAAGCAAAATCGACCCAATTCTCAGTATTTTTCAGTGCTGACAAAGATTCAGCTTCCCTTAGAACTTTCCTTGTTGTAGGAACACTTGGCATAGTTTTGAAAAAGAAAGTACTACCAATCTCCTCAAATTTCCCAATGATCTCAGCAATTGATTTTTGCCAATCGGAATTTTGTTGTTCTAAGCCTGTTGAAATTTCCTGGCAGTTAGATATACACGATTCGAGTAATTCTTGACCAGATGGTGGCATTTAATCTCCTTAAAAATTTCAGTCTAAGTCTTCTATTGGTTGTAAATCTTGGGAATCAACTTTTTGTGAATGCCCATTACTACTACTAGTTCCACTCTCATAGTGACGTTTCATTGCTTCTAGATCAACTTCATCTAGACGGTTAAATCCTTTTCCATCATGCCTGTCATATGGGAATGGCTTGAATTTATCGAAGCGATCTCCAAATCTGTCCCTGCTCGGCCTTCTGTCATATGGGAAACGATGCATCTCAGCAGATTGAGGCTTAGGAGTAATTAATTCATATTCTCTGTTCCCTAGTCCATTTGTATGTCCAGTGTTTATACTAGCCACTTCACTTTGTCCGTGGAATGTAGCAGCGGCAGCTTCAAATTTTCTGTCGCCTGGGGCATCAGCTTCCATCATCTCAACTGCCGACCCAGGTGAGCCATGGCTTGCTCTTACGGCATCCACACAGGCCATATCAATTGCAACTGCGTCTTTACTTGCAAAAACACCAATGTGAGGAACAATTGGAGCATCAGCGAATGGAGTACAATCGCACTTTGGTGATACATCTAATGCCATGTTTATGTATCCAACCTTGTCTCTACCAACTGTTTTCTCTACGGCAAGTGCTGCATCGGCAATAGCTACATCTACCGCATCAAAGTTTACAGGAGGTATGTCAATTATGCCGCGGGAGGCCATTGGCCCAAAACACCCAAGACAAGTAGCGCATTTTTCTCTTTCCCATTCGATTTCGTCATTTTCATTCACGTTCCAAAGTTTGAATGGACAGCACCCTTCAATGGTTTCCCAATCTGGAGTGTTGTCTTTTCCTTTATATGCTTCTGGATGAAATTCAGCTGCCGCACCCAATCCATAATTTGGATGTCCGCCCATGTGAACGTTCAGTTTTCCTCTTTTTGATTGAGCCCCAATACCCATGTTTTTGAGTGCTCCTCCTATTACGCCCATTCCGTGACCTTTGAAATGAGTGAGTGCTATTACTGCGTCAGACGCAGCGATTGCCTGAGCAACATATGCCTCTTTTAACAGGTATCCTTCTGGCAGATCGACCCTAAAATCACTTGTGCCAATGAATCCATCGGCACAGATAAATGGGCAACCAAGAGTGGCAGAATTGAATCCGTTTCGTTCGGCTGTAAGGATGATATCTAGTTCAGAGGATCTTGATCCATACACACCGTAAGTACTGGTCGTTGTATCACAAACAAATGGTCTTCCACCAAGTTCTTTTATTTTGTCGGCGAGAGCCCGGGCATATACAGGTCTTAAATAGGCAGAATTATTCCATTCGCCACAATGGATTTTGATCGCCACAATGTCGTTTGGAGATATCATTTCGTCCAAACCTGCAGCATCGAAAACAGTTAACATTTTGGCAACTAAACTGGTTTCAACTGTTTCAGAATGAGCGTCCATATAATAAACTTTTGAGTTTGCCATCGATTTCTCCTATTCTTCTACTATCATTTGGTAATTTTGTGGAAATTTTTTTAGTAATTGTCTAATGATTTTATAGTATGAAGCAGTCTAACATCGCTTTCGCATGATTGTCAATCTTATTTGTTTCAAGGATTTTTTAGATCTTTAACCAAATCTTTATATCCGTGTATGATTAGTTATTGAAATATAGGAGGTTTGAATGCAAGTAGAGAGATTTTTAGGGAACCCAATCCTGTCTGTGTCTACCCATCCCGAAACCTTAGATGATCTTCCCGGAAATATTAATGGACCTTCAGTGATTAGGGTGCCTGATTGGGTGAAAACCCCATTGGGGAAATATTATATGTATTTTGGGCACCATCGAGGTACATATATCCGATTAGCATATGCTGATTACATAGAGGGGCCCTGGTTTGTTTATGTGCCTGGAGTTTTAAAAATGGAAGATGCGTACGCTATTAATCATATTGCTTCTCCTGATGTCCATATTGATAATGATCAACAAATTATTCGTATGTATTATCATTCACCTATTGATCAACCTCGACAACAACGTACGAGAGTGGCCACATCGCATGATGGGATAAATTTTTCAGCAAGGTCTGAGATTTTAGGAGCTCCATATTTGCGCGTTTTGTACTGGGGTGGTTTTTATTATGCCGTTGGCATGCCCGGAATTTTTTACCGTTCTTCTGACCCTCTATCTGGTTTTGTAGAAGGCCCGACATTGTTTGGTTCTGATCAACGACATGTTGCGTTGCTAAAAGACGGAGATACGTTGAATATATTTCACACTTTTGTTGGAGATGAACCTGAAAGTCTTTTACTTAGCAGGGTGGATGTTTCAGGGGATTGGATGAATTGGAATGCTTCAGAATCTCAAGTATTACTTAAACCAGAACGTAGTTATGAAGGTGGTTATAAAGTACTAGAACCTTCAAAGCGGGGTCCAATTAATGAAAGAGTAATGCAATTAAGGGATCCTGCAATTTTCAAAGAGGATGAAAAAATTTATTTATTTTATGTTGTTGCTGGAGAACAAGGAATTGCATTAGCAAAGATATCTAATTGTTAAGTGATTGTATCGGAGAAAAATAACGTAGGGTTGATTATGAATAAAAGCATCAAAAAAATTTCTAATACTGTTTCTCAGATAACAGTCGGGGAACCTGATTTCCCTGGCGTTTCTCCTCCCAACATGTGGCTTGTGAATGGATTTGATCGATGTGCATTAATTGATACTGCTTATGGGAATCCTGATGAAATTGACGCATTTGTTGAAGCATGGAACTCTACTGGTAGCCTACCATTAGCTAATGTAATTTTAACTCATCGCCATAAAGATCATATTGGAGGAATTAGAACAATTAGAGATATTTCTGGAGCGGAAATATTGTGTGCTCCTGAAGAACATGCCTCAATTGTTAGTGAAACGGGGGATGTTTTTATAAATAAAGTTGCGGATGGGACCAAAGTGCATTTAGGAGGGGTTACTTTAGAAATCTTTTCAACTCCTGGACATACATTTGGAAGTCTATGTATTTTATTGATTGAAGAAGATTTAATTTTCACCGGGGATACAATTTTGGGTGGTAGCACCACTGTGATTAGTCCAGAACATGGAGACATGTCCCAGTACATTAATTCTTTAAGGAAAATTAAAGCAAAAAATCCACATTATTTGGCTCCAGGACATGGTGAACTTATTATAGATGCTTCAAAAAGGATTGATGCTTATATCAAACATCGTTTGTTTAGAGAGGCAACTGTTGTAACTGCTTTGGGAGAAGGAGTTGTTGATATCCAGGGATTGTTTACTAAACTGTACCCCAAACTGAATTCTAGACTGCATGATACAGCTCGAGATCAGATACTTTCACATTTAAACAAACTTATATTTGATGGCAGGGTGAAAAAGAAGAATGATGAAACTTTTGAATTAATAGAATGATTGTGTAATACAAAAACGAATATACTAATATTTTTATAGGCTAGGCATTTACTGTTTGAGGTAAAAATAATGAGTTTTACGAATAAAGAATTATTTCCGATGAACGTTGGCATTAATGAGGATGATTGCTTAACGTTAGGAGGATTAGATGTTTCGGAACTTACCAAAGAATTTGGGACACCTTTGTATGTGTATGATGAAGGAACCATTAGAGCAATGTGTAGAGAGTTTGTAAAAGAATTCTCGAGCCGATACAAAAATTCTTTGGTTGCGTATGCCTCCAAAGCCTTCATTAATCCAGCTATTGCATCTTTAATAAATGATGAAAGTATGGGACTTGATGTGGTTTCAGGTGGTGAGATAGCAGTTGCTAAAGCAGTTGGGTTCCCTCCTGAAAAAATTTACTTTCATGGTAATAATAAGACACCTGATGAAATTGAATTTGCCCTAGATTATGGAATTGGGCATTTCGTCGTTGATAGTTTTAGCGAGTTACAAATCCTCGAGGAAATTTCTAACAATAAAGGGATAAAGCAAGACATATTGTTAAGAGTTTCTCCTGGGGTAGATCCACATACTCACCACTTGACTACCACTGGGATTACTGATAGCAAGTTTGGATTCTCAATTGAGACAGGTGATGCATCGCATGCTATTCAAACAGCGTTGAAATCTAAGGACTTAGATCTTAAAGGCATACATTTTCATTTAGGTTCACCCATTTTTGAATTAGAACCTTATTCTCAGGGAGTAGGAGTCGTACTAGATTTTTTGCAGCAATTTCAAAAAGATGGTCTAGATTTAAGAGAATTTAGTCCTGGAGGTGGCTTTGCAATAGGTTATGTTAAAGAGCAATTACCACCGTCGATTGCAGAATATGCCGATGTAATTGTGCAATCCGTCATTGAGGGCTGCAGCAGGAATGGGTTTACTTTGCCAAAAATTGTTATCGAACCTGGAAGATCCATTACTGGCAGGGCTGGCGTGGCTTTGTATACTGTAGGGGCAATAAAAGAAATACCTACAGTAAGAAAATATGTTTCATTAGATGGAGGTATGGGAGATAATATTCGCCCTGCACTTTATGATGCGAAATATGAAGCCGTCCTTGCCAATCGAATGTCTGAGCCACCGCAAGAAGTTGTGACCCTTGCTGGCAAATTTTGTGAATCTGGCGATGTTCTCATCAAGGATATTTTGTTGCCCGAATTAATTTCTGGGGATATTGTTGCGTTGCCATCCTCTGGAGCATATGCGCCTTCAATGGCAAGCAATTACAATCTTAATCCTAGGCCTCCTATAGTAATGGTTGATAATGGGAAAATTCGATTAATCCGAAGACGTGAAACATACCAAGATTTAATGTTATGTGATCAGATTTAGGCTGGAGTTACTATGAATGAAGTCATATTTGCATCTGCCTCTGAGATTGCTAGATTAATTCGTGAAAAAGAGATTTCGTGTGTTGAGGTAGTCGAGTCTTATATTTCTAGAATCGAGGATGTTAATTCGGTTTTAAACGCTGTAGTTTGTAAAACATTTGATACAGCACAAAAGCAAGCAAAACTTTTTGATGACCAATTAGCAAACGGCTTTGAGGATTTTACTCCGTTGTATGGAGTGCCAATGACATTAAAGGACTCTTTGGATACCAAAGATGTTTGTACAACAGGAGGGACCAGAGGGAGATCTAATTTTATACCTCAAGAAGATGCAAGTTTAGTAAAAAGATTGAAAAATGCCGGGGCGATTTTGCTTGGAAAAACTAATACTCCTGAACTAACTTTATCTCCTGAAACTAATAATGTGATTTTTGGTCGTACCAATAATCCTTTTGATGTTACAAGAACTCCTGGTGGAAGTAGTGGAGGAGCCGGGGCTATTGTTTCATCTGGAGGATCGGCTTTTGATATTGGCAGCGATACCGGTGGCAGTATTCGATTCCCATCGCATTATTGTGGGATTTTTGGCCTGAAACCAACTTCTGGCAGAGTGCCAAGGACGGGGCATTTAATTTCTTTTGATGTGGGTGCAAGCGAATCTTTTACACAAAACGGTCCTATGACTAGGCATGTTGTAGATTTAGAAGTGATATATAAATTAATTTCTGGTCCTGACGGCATCGATCCATATATTGTTCCAATGCCATTAAGAGATTCTAATAATGTAAATATCAGCAGTTTAAAGGCAGTTTACTATATTGATAATGGAGTTTTCACGCCTACAAACGAAATCCAAATTGCTGTTAAAAAAGTTATTCAAGCTTTGGAAGAGGTCGTTACATCAGTAGACGAAGACTGCCCTCATGTCATTCAGCAATACCCAACCATTGCTAATGATTTGGCTGGGGCAGATGGAAGGGCTGGGACTGCTAGAATCCTGGAAAAATCTGGCACTGCTCAAATGGATCAATGGCTTCAAAGAAGATTCGATCAAGCGAACCCTGTTAGTGTTTCCGAATTCACTAATTTACTAGAGAAAATTGATAGATATAGAAGTGAGATGACTAAGTTTTTCGGTCCATATGATGTGATAATTTCTCCCATAGCACCTTTTACAGCCATGAAACATGAAGTCTCCTTGGATCAGCCATATGTAAATGGTTTGTTTAGCTACAATCAGCCATATAATATTGCTGGATGGCCTTTGGTTGCTGTTCCAATTGCAATCTCCTCAGAAGGTTTACCCATTGGAGTCCAAGTGATAAGTAAACCATGGCGTGAAGATGTTGCTTTAGCTGTAGCAACCTTTCTAGAGCAGCATTTTGGTGGTTGGATACGTCCATCAATTTAGTTAAATGACTTTACATAAAGATTGCTAGAATATTGCAAACTCAATTTACAAATATTATTTCATTCAAAGGGAATATACTCTTGCAAACTCCATTTACTTGGGGTCTATTTGCAATAAATTTGTTGATTGGTGCCCTATTAATTATTTTAGATGCTTCTCAAAACCGCGAATTGTTACTCAGTTTTGGAGCAATGTATTCTCCGCTAATAGTCTCTGGAGAGTATTGGAGATTATTTACCGCAATGTTTTTACATGTTGGATTTCTTCATCTTCTATTTAATTTGATAGGGATAATTATTTTTGGAAGAATTAATGAAAGATTATTTGGAAGGACTAATTTTTTTATCTTATATGTTCTAACTGGGATTTCAGCAAGTTCAACAAGTTACGTTTTAAATGATGTAGGAATATCCATAGGAGCAAGTGGGGCTATTTTTGGAATGATGGGTGCCATGATCAGTTTTTTTGCGATTAATAGGAGATATTTTGGCAGAGATGGTTTAAATACATTATATGGAGTCATCGTCTTAAGCATAATAAATTTGTGGTTCGGTGCAACTATCGACGGGGTAGATAATTGGGCACACATTGGCGGATTAATTTCAGGGTTGATATTAGGTTTTGCTTTACTTCCTCAATCAAAAATAAGATTAAAAAGAATTTTCAATTTTCGACCTAGTAAGAATTTAGAGTTATTAAAGAGATTTGTCGTAGTCTTAATTTGGTTTGTTTTATTTTGTTCAACCATATTAATTGGCAACGAATTTGCTCCCAATCCTTATTGGCACATTTCACGTGCGGAAATAATGATTAATGAAGGGAGGTTTTCAGAAGCAGAAAATGAGTTACACTTTGCTATGGATATCGCATTAAAATTGCGAGATAGACAGTTATTGATGGAAATATTGAAACGATACTCCTACATTGATAATTGAAATTGAGGTGAATAATGTTGCGGTTAGGGTGGATTACAACTGGAAGAGGAGAAGGTTCTTTAGGGTTTTTACAAACTGTAATTTCTGCTATAGAAAATGGAGATCTTGAAGCTTCAATTGAATTTGTGTTTAGCAACAGGGAATACGGAGAAGGTAAAGGGAGTGACAAGCTATTCAATTTTGTTGAGGGTAAAGAAATCCCATTAGTTAATTTTTCTAGTTCTAGATATAGAAGAGAAAATGGAGGAGGGAATTGGTCAAAGTTTCGCGAGAGTTATCATCTTGAAGTGCTTGAAAGATTAGCCGATTTCCATCCACAAGTTTCAGTGTTGGCAGGATATTTGCTGATTACGGGTCAGGAGATGATTAAGAAGATGCCTATGATTAATCTTCACCCAGCCTTACCAAATGGTCCCTCTGGAACTTGGATGCAGGTAATAGTTGAATTGATTAAAAAAAATGCTGAAGAATCAGGAGTAATGGTTCACTCTGTTACAGATGTATTGGATGAAGGGCCTATACTGTCTTGGTGTAGATATCCTATAAAAGGGAACTTATATGATCCCTTGTGGGCAGAATTGCAATTAGATGTGGGTAGTCGAGCGGAGAAAAATGTAGAAGAAACAAAACTGTTTCGAAAAATTCGAGAAGATGGAATTAACTATGAAAGGCCTCTTCTTCTTCAGACATTGATTGCTATGGCATCTGGTGAAATTAATGTATATGAAGAGAATTTAATTGACAGAGATGGGAATACCATTGAAAAGGGTGGCTTATGTTTGGATGCAAAAGTCCAGCAGATCTTAAAACTATAGAATGTTCATGCAGACTTTAGTTCTTCGTTAGATGAGTTGGCAGATTTCACAGGAAATTGGAGTTTTGCTCCGGATTTGGATCGTAGATCCACTGGATGTTCTCCAGTAATAGCTTTACGACCGACAATACATTTTGAAACACGATTCAGGTTCGGTAACTCATACATTATATCCAAGAGTGTTTTTTCTAAAATTGTTCTTAATCCCCTTGCGCCCGAATTTTGATTCATGGCTAATTGCGCTGTTAACTCCAGGGCATCTTTTTCAAACTCTAGTTCAACATTATCCATTCTGAAGAGATGCGCGTATTGTTTCACGAGGGCATTCTTAGGTTGTGTTAATACTTGTATTAATGCGTTTTGATCTAATTGTTCCAAACCAACATGAACAGGAAGTCTTCCTACGAATTCTGGTATGAATCCGTACTCCAATAAGTCTTCGGCTGCGATGTGTTTAAATAAATCCTTATCAGAAAAATTGTTGAGTGCAGAAAATTCAGAGGAAGATTTGAAACCAAGTTTCCGGGTGTCTTTGAAAACGCGTTTTTCTATGATTTCTGACATGCCCTCAAATGCACCACCACACATAAACAAAATGTTGTGAGTCTTGATTTGCATAAAGTCTTGGTGGGGGTGTTTTCTACCACCCTGGGGTGGAACGTTAGCAACGCATCCTTCTATGATTTTGAGGAGACCTTGTTGAACTCCTTCTCCCGATACGTCTCTCGTAATTGAAGGATTGGAACTTTTCCTTGCGATTTTGTCTATTTCGTCGATGTATATAATTCCGTGTTCCGCTCTATCAATATCAAAATCTGCAGCACTGATAAGTCGCAATAAAATGTTCTCAACATCTTCTCCTACATAACCGGCTTCTGTTAGTGCTGTTGCGTCTGCAATTGCGTACGGAACGTCAAGGATTTTAGCTAATGTTTGAGCTAGATAAGTTTTTCCTGATCCTGGGGGTCCTATCATTAGTACGTTGGCTTTAGGTAGCTCAGTATCAGATTCAGAATGCTGAGAGTGAATACGCTTGTAATGGTTGTATACAGCCACACTTATGACCTTTTTTGCATGTTTTTGCCCAACCACATACTGCTCAAGCTGGTCAAAAATTGCTTTAGGTTTTAATTTATTAGACGGAGCAGATTGTGTTTTGTCTTGAGGAGTTGTAGCTGGATCTTCTGAGATTATTTGCCCACATAAAGAAACACATTCATCACAAATAAATACACGATCTGGCCCTGCGATTAGGCGTCTAACTTTTGCCTGAGCTTTTCCGCAGAAAGAGCATTGATAATCTGTGCGTCCACTAGTAGTCATTCAATCACCTGTTTAGCATTTAGGAATTTGAGTCGTTTGATTTTAAAATATCATCGATTAAGCCATAGTCCAATGCTTCTTCTGCATTAAGATAGTAGTCGCGATCGGAATCTCTTGCTACGCGATCATATGGCTGTTTGGTGTGGGAAGAAATAATTTGTCTCAGTCGATCTTGAACTCGCAAGATTTCTCTTGCAGCAATTTCAATGTCGGATGCTTGCCCCTGGGCTCCTCCCAAAGGTTGGTGCATATGAACAGTGGAATTTGGGAGTGAATATCTCTTTCCACTAGCTCCTCCACATAACAACACAGTGCCCATGCTAGCTGCTAGACCTACACAAATGGTGGATACATCTGGTTGGATTTGTTGCATAGTGTCGTATATTGCAAGACCTGAAGTCACAACACCTCCAGGGCTATTGATATAAAGCTGAATGTCTCTTTCGGGATCTTCACGTGCTAGGAACAGTAATTGTGCTACTATGGCGTTGGAAACCTGGTCATTGATTGGTGTTCCTAGGAATACTATTCGTTCTTTAAGAAGCAAAGAATAAATGTCATATGCTCTCTCTCCTCTAGCGCCTGTTTCTACCACCATTGGGATAATACTTTGTGGCTCAATCGTCATTGTCAATTTTCTCCTTTTTGTCATCATTGACTGGTCCATCTTCTTTTTGAGATGGATTTGTAATTTCGTTAGAACTTGCAATAGAGACTAATTTTTCAATCGTCAGCTCAGAGATAAGTGATCGGTGAATAGATTCTCGTAGATCATCAGTTTCTTCTATAGGATTTTGTTCGGACTGATTTTCTTGAATATATTCTTTTATACGCTCTTCCACTAAATCATCTGTTGGTTCAATATTTTCGGATTCCGAAATCTTCCGCATTAAATAAGATTGCTTTATTCTGGTGGCTGCTTCTTCCTTAACGTCATTTTCCATTTCTTCGGGAGTTTTATTAATAGACTTGAGATAATCATCTATACGGATATTCATTTGCTGGAATAGTCTGTCTCGTTCATCTTTTATATGTGCAATCTCGTGCTCTATTAGAAGAGGTGGAAAGTTGAATTCTGCTAATTCGATTAATGAGTCAATCACAGAATTTTGATATTCTCTTTTAGTTTGAGTTTCAGTTGAAAGGATGAGGTCGTTTTTTACGCTTTTCCGTAGTGCATCAAATGATTCATGTCCGTCTCCAACAGTTTTAGCAAATTCATCATCTAATTCAGGAAGATCGCGTTCTTTAATTTCAGAAACTGAAACATTGAAATTCATCTCTTTTCCTGCAATTGATTCATCTGGGAAGTCCTGAGGGATATCAATGTCAAAAGTTTTATTTTCATCAACCTTGGACCCAACCAAAGCTTCTACAAATCCAGGCATTGGTCGGTTGCTTTGAGGATCCATAAGAAAAACCACATCATTTTCATCCATTTTGGTTTCGCCCTCAACACTGCCAATGGCACTGATGGTCACAAGGTCGTCTAATTTTGCTTCACGTTCGGCAGGTTTCCATGTTGCTGAACGTTCTTGCAATTGTTTGATTTGTGTTTCAATGTCTTGATCAGTAGTTTCGGGTATGTTTAACGGGATTCGAACTGAAGTGTAGTCATTTAGTTTTACTTCTGGTTGAAGTGGTACAGTGGCTTTAAAATTAAAAGGGTCCATTGAAATGATTTCGATTTGAGGATAAGAAGAAGGGTTCAAATCTTGAGAAGCGACAGCTTCACTGGTTACCTGAGGCATCATTGAATCCAATACTTCATTTAGAAGACCTTCTTTTCCTATGTATTGCTCTAACATAGATCTTGGGACTTTCCCTTTTCGGAATCCTGGGATGTTTACACGCTGAACAGCTTTTTTGTAACCACTTTCCAAATATTTCCCGAGGTCATCTTCTTCAAGCTCAACAAGCAGTACAGCTTGTAGGTCGATTTCTTTTTCACGTGTTATTTTCAACGGAACTCCTATAAATTGTAAGTTCATATTAGCACCACAAAAAACAAGAGTTAAAGTGTTCTGGGGTGAAAGTTATAGAATTCTTATTGGAGGATGTTAACGGATATAATTTAATTCTATACTATTCTAATCAAATTCGGAAAGTTCTTGTTGATTTGTTGACAGAGAAACATTAGATTTAGAGCATCTCTAATCGTTTTTTATGAGACCAGATTAGTTTATGGTGATATAGGATGCCTGAGCAACAATACAAAAGAGAGATTGAAGAGATTTTAAGGCTTGCTGATGAATCTGAACAACCAGACTTCACAAATGTTTCCTATGAAGAAGAGTCCTCTGTTTTCCAATATTATTTCATGAAATTAAAAAACATTCTTAAGATACGTGTCTGGCCCCTCTCATCTGGTTTGATTCTCTTGGTGTCTTTGATAACTTTAATATCTTCCATTGTATTAAAGTTTTTAATGCCTTCAGTTGCACAATTCACGGCTTTAGGCGCATTATTGATTTTCATCTTGGGTTACGCAACTATTTTCATTACGAGGAAGTGAAAATTTCCAGAAAAGTATAAGATTTTAATATCATCTAGAGTTGCTGGATGACTTGGTAATCCGTTTCCTCCGGGAAACTACACCATACATTCACCTTCACCACGCTCAACTTGATATTTAATAGTTTTGTCCCAATCCATATAGAATTCTATAGATTCCCTGCTCAACTCTGGGAGATCTTTGTATTCTTCCATGAGTTCAGCAAATGGATCTGTTCCAACTCTCTCGACAAAATCCTTAAATTCTTCATCTTGTAGGCGGGAGTTTTGATAATAGCCCAATATTTTCTGGGTGGCTTCAGGTAGCATTTTTGAAGGGATCCTTGCTTTTACACGTTGACCAATTTTGGTTTCTCCGTCTCCATATGTTCCGCCAACAAATAGGTCATAAGCGGGAATTTGTCCTCCAGGCCCCTTGATAGCAGCTCCATGGAATCCAATGTCAGCAATATGATGTTGTCCGCATCCATTTGGGCAACCGCTCATTTTGACGTGCATCTTTGAAGTTAATTCATCATCAGAGGTGACCATCTCTACAGCTTCAGATAAAGCTCGACCGAGTCCCATAGAAGATGTTATTCCCATTTTACAGCTATCAGTGCCTGGACATGAAACGATATCCTTTATTGTTTCAGACCCTGACTCTCCCAATCCAATATTGGATAATTCATTCCATATAGAAAATAATGCATTGTCCGGGACCCATCTGAAAACTAAGTTTTGTTGATGGGTAGCTCTTGCGTGACCGCCAGAGAATTTACGGGCAATGTTCGCAAGTTGGTGGAACTGATCGGCTTGAATATCTCCCAAGGGTAATTTTGCAGAAACCATGTTGTACCCATTCTGTTTTTGTTTAGATACATTACTAGACTTCCATGTTGTGAAATCAGGGTTATTTTTGTCTTCGGGTAACCAAGGATCGTCATTAGAAGGAGCTGTTGATTGTTCATCTTCCATAAAAAGCAAGTCTCTTGGGTCGAATGATCTCTGAGCCCATGGTTTAGAAAGTTCCTCCTCCACAAGGTTTCTAAATTCGTCTATCCCAATCCTGTCGATTAAGAATTTAACTCTTGCTTTAGATCTGTTTTTTCGCAGCTCATTAGATTTATGGAATACTCTTAAAGCGGCTTCAGTAACTTTCAAATAATCATTGACAGAAACAAATTCATACAAAGTAGGAGCAATTCGAGCCATGATTGAAGTCCCGCCACCCATTACCATCTTGAATCCATGTTCTCCATCTTTGATTACAGGCAAAAATCCAACGTCATGGATTGCTGTGATTGCACAATCAGCCAGGCATCCAGAGAATGCAGATTTAATTTTGCGTGGCATTGCTTGACTAAAAGGATGACGAACAAAATAGCGAGAATAAGCGGCTGCATATGGAGTCACATCAAATGGTTCATCTGAACACACTCCAGCGCTTGGGCATCCAGTAACGTTGCGAACTGTGTTACCACAAGCTTCACGGGTGCTTAATCCTACTTCACCCAAAATCCTCAAAAGAGGGGCACCGTCAGACAACAATACGTGATGGAATTGAATATTTTCGCGAGTTGTAACATGTCCCTTTCCCAGAGGGGCGAATTTTTGTGCAACTTCACCTAGGGCATCTAGTTGATCTGCTGTTAGTCCACCAAAAGGAGCTTTTACTCTTACCATATGAACATCGGGCTGCCTTTGTCCATAAATTCCTTGGCGCAGTCTAAATGCCATGAACTGAGTGGGATCCCATTCACCTGCCTGGAACTTGGCTACTTGCTCTTCAAAATCATCAATTTCATCCGCTCTAATTTCTAGTACCCTACTAGAATCTGGCTGAAAAGTTTGTGTCATTTTGGGGTTCTCCAAAGTCGATTTGTCGCATGAGATAGTTAATTATGGTGATTGGAAATTAACAAAAAGTTAGGAAAATGTCAATCAACCTGGGTCTTACAAATTTCCTAAAATGGCTGCTTCCCTAAGATTGAACTATTTTGAGGTTAGTGATAACTTTGTCCGACTATGAATTTGGTACCGAAAATTAAAGAAATCATTGTAAGAGCTCTAAATGAGGATATTGCGGAGGGTGATGTAACGACATTTTCGATTATTCATCCAAATGATGAATTTTATGGGGAGTTAATTAGTCGACAAGATGGAGTGGTTGCAGGTCTAGACATTGCATCATTAGTATTTAATGTTTTGGATGAAAAGGTACAGTTTTCAATTAGAAAAGACGATGGAGAAAAGATCAAAGCTGGTGAAATTATTGCCACTGTTGAAGGATCTGGTACAGCTTTGCTAAGTGGTGAGCGAGTGGCGTTAAATTTTTTACAAAGAATGTCTGGTATTGCTACTGTGACTAGAAAATTCGTTGAAGCAACTCATGGTACCAAGGCCAAAATACTCGATACCAGAAAAACAGTTCCAGGGTTAAGGATTTTAGACAAATTAGCAGTTTCTTTAGGAGGCGGAGTAAATCATAGACATGGGCTGTACGATATGGTCTTAATTAAGGAAAATCATGTTGAAGCTTCTGGAAGTATCTCTGAAGCGGTAGCTAGAGTGAGGCGTGGGAAATATAAAGATTTAGTTATTGAAGTTGAAGTAAAAAACATTTTAGAATTAGAAGAGACTATTAGATTAAAGGTAGATCGAATTTTATTAGACAATATGAATTTCGAAGAAATGACTGAATCTGTTAGAATTGTAGATGGAGAAGTTCCGTTAGAAGCATCAGGGAATGTTACAATTGATACTGTCAAACATGTTGCGTCGACGGGGGTGGATTTCATTTCTGTTGGGGCACTGACCCATTCTGTTAAGGCAATGGACATTAGTTTTCTTTTGAAGCCTAGGATTTGAGTAGGAGACAAGCCATGACAACTATAAAAAAGGATTCTTCGGAAATACTCCAGCATCTGGAATCTAAACTTTCGGGAGTTGTTCCTGATTTTGAATTGAAATTAAAAGCTGAACTAGCATATGAAATAAATCTTCTCAAAGAAGAAATGAATGCAGTGATCCTAGGTCATAATTATATGGAACCTGCTTTATTTCATTCTATTCCAGACTTTGTAGGTGATTCTCTTGAACTTAGTAGGAGAGCGGCTGAAACAGATAAGGATGTGATAGTCTTCTGCGGAGTCCAGTTCATGGCAGAGACTGCCAAAATTCTGAGTCCTAATAAAAAAGTTTTAATTCCTTCCCAAAAGGCGGGTTGTTCTCTTGCTTCAAGTATTACTGCTGATGATGTAAAAAAACTCAAGCAAGGTTTTCCGGGTGTTCCGGTAGTAACCTATGTGAATACTTATGCAGATGTGAAGGCTGAGTGTGATATCTGTTGTACTTCTAGCAATGCGGCTGCAGTTGTGCAGTCACTAGGTGTTGATCAAGTTATTTTCATCCCTGATGAATACTTGTCTAAAAATGTAGCGACACAACTTGGACACACGATTGCCTTCCCTGATGTATATTCCGAGGATTTTCGGACTGAAGATTTCTCTGATTTCCAGATGATTGGATGGGGAGGTAGATGCGAGGTTCATGAAAAATTTTCAGTGGAAGATATAAACAATGTAAGGAAGCAATTTTCTGATGTTTTGATTTTGTCTCACCCAGAGTGTAGTCCTGAAGTTGTAGAAGCATCAGATTTTTCTGGCAGTACTAACGCAATGATCCGTTACACATCCGAATCCCGTGCTTCAAGGTATTTATTACTTACGGAATGCTCGATGGGAGACAATATCGCCTCAGAAAACCCTGAAAAAGAGATGCTTAGATTGTGTAGTGTTAGGTGTCCTCATATGAATCAGATTACTTTAGAGGATACTCTTGAGTGTCTCAAAAACTCTCAATATGAGGTTGACGTTCCGCGGCACATTGCTGAGAGAGCTGCTCGATCAGTGCAAAGAATGATTCAGATTGGGTAAAACATTCAGTACTGGAGTGTTTTTTGATTGCGAGAATGCATAGGTTCAAATCCTACAATGCTTTTCAGGTTTTGATTTTTCATAAGGAAATTACAAATGCTTGACCCTGCCACCATACTTTTTGCATTTTTCGCAGGGTTGGTGGCAGCTTTTAATCCATGTGGCGCTGCTATGTTTCCTGCATATGTTGGGTATCAACTTGAGATTTCTGAAGCAATTTACAATCCATATAGATTGATTTTGCATGGTTTTTTTGTTGCTTTGATTACCACTCTAGGATTTATTTTTGTTTTTTCTGGTATCGGGATTTTATTAGGATTCACATCATGGTTTTTAATAGATTTGATGCCATTTTTAGGCCTTGGAGTTGGATTGACAATATTATTGGTAGGACTTTTTCTACTCATAAGCAAGAAAAAGTTCGGGATTTTGATTGTTAGTAGAGTCAATTTTGCAGAAGGTAAAGGGATCTTCAGGCTTTTTTTGTTTGGAGTGGGTTATGCTGCCGCATCTCTTAGTTGTGCATTGCCGGTTTTTATTGCAGCTATTGGAATAAGCATAGGAAAAGGGGATCCTAATTTCGGAGGTTTCATTGAAGTAATTTTTGCAACATTCGTTTACGCAATAGGTATGGGAACTACTATATTGTTTGCGACAGTAGGTGTGATTTCTATCAAAGGAACAGCAACCATATTAATCAAAAAGGTTTTCCCGTATTTCGAAATTGTAGGGAATCTACTGATGATTGCTGCCGGGGCATATATAATTTATTACTGGTTGTTTGGAACAGGACAAGCTTTAATGCAAATTAAGATTAATACCATTTTTTAGTATTAACCTAAATTGGATGTGAAAACTTTTGAAATTATTCTCCTGCTATTACAGAATTTCTCAAGATCCCAATTCCTTCGATTTCGACTTCAGTTTCATCTCCAGGATGGATGTTTGGAGGAGTCCCAGGTGTTCCAGTCATTATTACATCACCTGGCAGTAGGGTCATTACCGAACTAACAAACTCAATAATTTTGGGCACATCATGCAAAAGGTCTGAAGTTATTTGATCTTGAGTAACTTTTCCATTCACACGGCCGATTAAATGCATATTATTGTGTTCCAATTCGGTATTGATTACGGGCCCTAGCGGTGTGAATGTGTCGGATGATTTTGCTCTCCACCATTGGAGGTCATTACTTTGCCAGTCACGAGCACTTACATCATTTCCGCATGTGTAGCCTAATATGTAATCAGTGGCATTGGCTTGGGTAGCTTTTTTACATGTTTTTCCAATAACTACAGCCATTTCAGCTTCTGGTTGAACCGTTACATTTTCTTCGAGCGCAACTTTTGGGATAATAATATTGTCCTCAGGCCCAATAATAGATGTAGAGATTTTCAGGAAAGGTTCTGGAACAGAAGGTGGGGTTTTTGAACCTAGATGACTTTTGTAATTTAGTCCAATAGCTACTACTTTACTTGGCTTTGTAGGTGTCAAAAGTTTTACTTCATCTAATTTTTTCTTTTCTCCAGTAAGTTTATATTCATTGTAAGGGGCAGAAGAAATAGTTTGAATTTCACTACCCTCTAAGATCCCGTAATTAATTTCGCCATGGAAACTGTATCTCGCAAAAAGTGTCATATTCATCTCCTGGTAAATTTTTCATTTAGTAAGTTTGTTTAAATGTTTTTACAATAAGCTATATTGTAGTATGAATGGGTTAAAAGGGCACTAGGAAATTTTGTGAGGAAATTTTGGTCGGCATTTCAAAAATTAATACATTGCTAGAGATTGATAGTTTGTCGAAGAGTTATTCAAAAAATTTGGCTTTGGATTCTGTCAATTTTGAACTTAATACTGGCGAAGTTGTTTCAATATTAGGTGATAATGGTGCAGGTAAGACCACGTTACTTAAATTATTGGCAGGCGTAATAAAAAAAGATTCGGGTGATGTGAAATATAATGGGATTCAGTTCGAGAAATTGGGGCAAAGTGTTCGGGGTAAAATTGGGTTTTTGATGCACGATAGTATGATGTATAACGGATTGACGGCATTTGAAAATCTGCAGTTTTATGCTCGGATTTATAATATTTTCCCATTCAAGGATAGAATAAATGAAGTAGTTGAGATGATGGGAGTTGAGGGTATCAAAAATATCCAAATTTCTAAAATGTCTCATGGTCAAAAGAAAAGATTTTCGATAGCTAGATCAATTTTGCATAACCCAGAAATTTTGTTAATGGATGAACCTGAAACCGGGCTTGATTCTGAGGGTGTGATTAGGCTAAAAAAAATAATCTATGGTATTCGTGATGAAGAATTTGGCACTTCTTTAATTGCGACTCATAACTTAGATTTTGCATATAGTATTTCTGACAAAATAATGTTTCTTTCAAAAGGTCGTTTGGCAGGAATTAATTCTACGGATTCGATGTCTTTAGAAAGATTCAAAGACATCTATTCAGGTTTCCTTAGTCACGGTGCGTTGAATGCGTAAATATTTTGCTGTAATTTCCGCACTCGTGTGGAAAGATGTTCTCTTAGAAATTCGCAATAAAGATTTCTTAATTTCGGTAATGGTTTTCGCATTATTAACAATAGTAGTATTTGGCATTGCTATAGATCCAAAGTCTTCAATAATTACATCTGTAGCATCGGGAGTTTTTTGGATTTCAATTTCGTTTGCCTGTGTATTGGGAATGAATCGTACGTTCATAATAGAATACGAAAATGGGGGAATTTTTGGGCTTTTGAATGCACCGATTAGTCGAGACGCCATTTTTTTTGGGAAGATGTTGGGGTGTTTTGTTTTTTTATTAGTCGTGGAGTTATTTCTTTTCCCGATTTTTGTAATTTTATTCAATGTTGATTTGTTTGATTTATTATTAATACCCGTTTTTGTCCTTACATCACTTGGATTGGCTTGCTTGGGAACGTTAGCATCAGTAATGGCTATTAACACGCGTTTAAGGGAGTTGATGTTGCCGCTTATTTTTCTTCCGGCTGTTATTCCAATAATAATTGCTGCGGTAACTTTGACCGAAATGTTTTTAAGTGGCGCAGCATCGGAGGGTTTTATTAAATGGCTAGGCATGATAGTTGCATTTGATTTAATGTTTTTGGCTTTGTGCCCATCTGCCTTTAATTATATTTTGCATGAATGATTATTCTTTTGATTACTCTAAATAATTCCCAGAAAATTGACACGTGAAAATTGCCTTTGATATCATTACGGGGATCGATTAAAAAGAAGTAACCTAAGATTTTTATTCGAAATTATAATAGTTTCATTTATTCCGGAGGCAGTTGTTGAGCAAAAGTGATTTTGTGGTTAGGTTTGCTGGAGAAGGCGGACAGGGTGTTGTTACATCTGCGGAAGGACTCGCACAGGCATGCGCACAAGTTGGATATCATGTGCAGACATTTGCCACATTCCCCTCTCAGATTATGGGAGGTCCGACTTGGACACAAACAAGGGTATCTACTAAGCCTGTCCTTAGTTACGGGGATGAATTAGATGTACTTGTTGCCTTTAATGAAGAGGCCTATGCGAATCATAAATCCGAAGTATCACCAGACGGCGTGATAATTTACAATACTGAAGAATTTGATTTAGAAGGTGATCCAAAAAGTTTTGGGATGCCTTTTGATGAGTTAGCAAAATCCACTGGTAACAGCCGTGCCGCAAATATGGTAGTGATAGGCGCGTTGGCATTTTTAGTGAATATGCCTCAAGCTATTCTTGAAGAATTTGTAACGAAGCGATTCACTCGTGGTAGGCCTGGTGACGATCAGATAATTCAATCCAATATTGAGGCACTTGGCTTGGGGAGAAATGAAGCTGAGAAAAGTGGATTCAGCTTAGAACAACTTGAGGATCCCTCTTCTCTTGATTCGGAGCAGATTGTTGTGAATGGCAATGTGGCTTTAGGTTTAGGAGCAGTTGCGTCTGGTTTGGATACTTATGTTGGTTATCCAATATCTCCGGCTACATCTATTCTTGTATGGATGACTATGAACCTAAAGGGTCCGGGGAAATATGTTTACCAAGCCACCTCGGAAATTGAATCAATTACTTCTATTGTGGGAGCAGGATATTCAGGTAAAAAATCTATGACTGCTACCGCAGGTCCTGGTTTTGATTTAATGCATGAAGGTATTGGTTTGGCTTGGATGTCTGAGATTCCATGTGTGATTGTAGACGTTCAAAGGGGCGGGCCATCTACAGGCTTACCCACTAAAACAGAGCAATCAGATTTGATGACTGCTATTTTTCCGGGTCATGGGGATGTTCAATTGCCTGTAATTGCACCCGGATCCGTGGAAGAATGTTTTCATGCTGGAGTCAATGGACTTAATTGGGCGGAGCGTTATCAGGGGCCTGTTATTATACTTAGTGAGATGGCCTTGTCAGAAAGGCAACAAAATATACCAAAACCAAATGTTGAAGATTTAAACATTGAAAACAGATTAGTTTATCAGGGTGATAATGGGTACCAACGTTACGACAGCCTGGATGTTTCCCCAATGCCTATTCCTGGAGGGGCAGGGGCATATGTTGCAAATGGGAGCGAACATGATGGCATTGGTGATACTACTCACCTACCAGAGAGACATATTCAAATGACTACTCGACGATTCAACAAATTAAAGCTTTTAGAGAATGAAAAGTTTGAGTCTATTAATCCTGGTGCTTCAGTTGTAATAATGCCATGGGGAGGTAGTAAAGGGCCTGCTTATGAGGCATTTCAAGAAATTGACGATACTGTCGAAGGTGTTGGATGGTTTTACACTATGTATCTGAATCCTTTGAATCCTGAACTGATTGATCAATTGAAAAAGGCAGATTTAGTTTTGGTTCCCGAACTTAATTATCAAGGTCAATTTGCTATGATATTAAGAACTCATGGGATTAATGCTAAGGCGATAACTCAATTTACGGGGTTGCCTTTTAAAGTTAGAGATTTGGTAGAATCTGTCAAGAATGAAATTGAAACATATAGAAATGAGATAATTAACGCATGAGTGCAAAAAATCCAGAATATGATTTCAAATGGTGTCCAGGGTGTGGTGACTTTGGTGTTCGGAGAGCTTTAGAGGCTTGTTTGAAACAATATGCAATTGATACTGAGAAGCCAATGCATAATACAGTTGTGGTTGCTGGGATAGGATGTTCTGGCAACATGGTGCATTTGATTGAAGGAGAACAACCCTTCGGTATTCATGGCATTCATGGAAGGACTCTACCGATTGCGATGGGAATAAAGATGAGTAGGCCTGATCTTAACGTGATTGTAGTTGCAGGGGATGGCGATTTTCTGAGTATTGGTGCAGAACATGTAGCTCCTCAGGCTGCACGCAATCTGGATATTACAGCTGTAATTATGGATAACGCAGTTTATGGTTTAACGAAAGGTCAGAGTTCTCCTACAACGAAAATTGGTACCGTAACGAGTTCTACTCCCCGCGGTAAAGCAGAAATATCGGCAAACCCTCTAGAATCTTATCTGACATTCGGAGTATCTTTTATCGGTTCTCAGGTGTCTTCAAATGTTAAACCATTAGCATCTATGATTAGACAGGGAGTTGACCACAAAGGGTTTTCTATTGTGCATGTGCAATCTCCATGCACTACCTATAACAACACGTATGAAGAATTAAAAGGTAGTGTGAAGAAGGGTATTAAAGGTACTGCTTGGGATATTCCTGAATCTCATGATCCTAACAATTATCAGTCTGCAAAAGATTTGGTCAGCGAGGGAGGAATTCCAGTTGGTTTAATCTTTCAGGATGAGTCTAGGTCTTCATTTGATGAGCATTTATCAAGTCTTAGCAATAATGATAAGCCTTCGAATGTACAAAAAATGATCGATTCATATTCCCTCTAGCTTGAACGTTTTGGAAGGGAAAAGATTGCAGTTCCTGGTGTAGTTTTTACGCCATCAGCATTTTCCATCCATATGTCGCATTCGATTAAATTTTCATTATTCAGTTGATGCTTTTTTGTTACTTCCCCTTTGCAGAAAATTGGAGTTCCGGGTTCGTCCATGCCTCTGTATTGGCAACTCAATTTTTTGAGAGTTCCTTTGTCTCCAATGCAGTTGGTAATAAGTTCTCCTAAGAAAGCGTTCTTGAGAGCGCCATGGAGTATTACACCAGGAAGCCCATTTATCTTTGCGAAATTAATGTCATAATGAATTTGGTAATAATCTCCAGAAGCTCCAGCATATTTTACGAGTTGTTGAGTTGTAGGATCTTTCCGTAATACTGGCAATTGCATTCCTACTTCTAGGTCATCATAGAACAGTGAGTTTTTCATATTTTCTCCTTGAATTATGCTTGATAGCAGATACCCGTAGTAGTTTGGGTGGCTATTAATTCATTTAGTTGATTAACATATTTTATTATTGAAACTACAAATAACATTTCTCCCATTCGACCCGATCGTTCAAATAAATCTTGAATTGTCTTGGTCACAGTTATTGTGTCTCCAGGTCTTACATGGCCAAAGTACTCCCATTCACTTCCTCCATCTACCCTTGCGTTGAAATGGTCTGGGATGATATCTATTTTGGATTCAGTATCTAGTAGAGCGCATGCCGCATCGACTGATCTAAGGAAAGTAGGAGGGGCTATAATTCCATTAGTGTAAGATTCATTAGCAATTGATTCTTCTTGAAAAAGAGGATTTTGATCGCCAATTGCCTGAGCAAACTTTCTTATGGCTCCTTTTTCTATTTCAACAGATCCTAGGTTTTTTTCGACTCCAATATGATCATTCATTTCTTTTGTAATGTAAGTTTTTCCACTCATAGTTTCACCTATTTTTAGAATTTAATTTATATAGTCCTAGTCAAGGATTGAATTATTTAATTAGATTTTTTTAAGGTTTGCTATACTTGCTATTAAGCGCTTAATTCCAGCTCCATCTTTGAAAGCTATAGTTATTTCAAAATCGGATCTGATTTCTTTGCAATTCATTACAATACCAGATCCAAAATCTGGATGATTCACTTTATCACCCGTCATAAATCCTGAACCAGAGGCCCTCACTTCAGAATTTTGAAATTTGGTTTTATTTGAATTTTTGGTTGTGATTTTATCAAAGTATTTGGGAAGGCTTTTTGGTGTATGAATTAATTTTTCTGGTAAGTCAGTTAAAAAGCGTGATGGTAAAGTCGGGAGCCCCAGTCCTTTGTAGCCTCTTCTAAATGCGCGCATTAGAAAAAGTTTCTCCTTTGCGCGGGTGAATCCTACATATGCTAGACGTCTTTCTTCCTCTATTTGTTCAGGGTCTTCCATAGAACGGATATGTGGTAGAAGTCCCTCTTCCATTCCAATTATGAAGACAACTGGGAATTCTAGACCTTTTGATTGGTGTAATGTGATGAGGGTAATGGCAGAAGATTCATCCTCCATTTTATCAATATCGCTGACAAGACTTATTGTTTCTAAAAATTCAGATAAGGATTCTCTGAGTGAATGGCTTTGATAATCAGAGGCACTATTTAAGAATTCGTCTAAATTCTCAAGGCGTTCATTGTCACGGATATCTTTACTAGATTGAAGAATTTGTCTGTAATTTGTTAGATCTAGGATACTATTGATCAAATCTCCTAGTGATTCGTGGGTATCGGAATTTAATATCTCGGAAAGTTTGCTAATTGTTTCGTAGAAATTGGATAGCGCGTTGATAGAACGAGAAGTGAATTCGATCTGATTCGATTTTTGAAGTTCTAGTATTCTACCAATTGCGAAGAAAAGCGGTAATTGTTCATTTTTGGCAACAAGTGATATGTCATCGAATGTTTTTTTCCCAATCCCTCTTGGAGGAGTATTAATTATTCGCATCAATGAAATATCGTCGTAGGGGTTCGCAATTGTTCTTAGATAACTTACGATATCCTTTATTTCCTGTCTTTGATAGAATTTTTGTCCCCCAATTAATTGATATGGGACTCCATGACGTCGGCATGATTCTTCTAATAACCTTGATTGAGAATTGACCCGATACATTATTGCGATGTCTGAATTAGAATAGTGTTGATTGTTGGTTAGGGATTTAATGTGATTTAAAACCGATTCAGCCTCTTCAATATCAGTGAAAGCCTCTTCGACAGTTATTGGCTCGCCTTGTTTATTTGTAGTCCATAGATCCTTCTCCACGCGTTGATCGTTTGCAGAGATTAGATGTTGTGCGGCCTCCAGAATTGTGGCCGAAGATCGATAGTTTTGAACGAGGGGAATCACTTTTGCATCTGGGAAATCAGTTTGGAAACTAAGTATGTTACGTATATCTGCATTACGCCATGAATAAATTGATTGATCAGGATCTCCTACTGCGCAAAAATTTCGATGCTTAGCAACCAACAATTTAGCTATTTCGTATTGGGCAACATTGGTGTCTTGAAATTCATCGACCATTACATGTAAAAATCTTTCAGAATATTTTTCAGAGATTTCTTGATCTTCATTTAGAATATAATGTGTTTTGATTAACAGATCGTCAAAATCTAAAGCAGAATTTAAACTCATGAACATTTCGTATTGTTCATAAACCCTGCTAACAACCTCTTGGAAATAGTCATTAGCGTTTGATTTATATTCTGAACTTGGGATTAATTGACTTTTGGCATTAGAAATATTTGAGAGAATTGATCTTGGTGGGAATTGTTTTTGGTCTATTTGCAGTTCTTCCATTGCAACTTTTGTCTGTTCAATCTGATCTGCGTCATCGTAGATAACGAACTCAGAACTGAGCTTAATCCTTTGACCTTCGATTCTTAAGAATTTTGCACAAAATGAATGAAAAGTTCCTGCAGAAATTTCCGGTACTGAATCATCAAGAATTAAGTTAAGCCGGTCTTTTAATTCTCGAGCAGCTTTGTTAGTAAAAGTCATTGCTGTAATTCGATAGGGGTTAATTTTTTGAGATTTGACCAAGTGGGCTATACGATGAGTAATTACACGAGTTTTTCCACTTCCGGGACCCGCAATTAATAAAACGGGACCATTGATTGAAGTGACGGCATCAGCCTGTTCAGGATTCAGGTCTTGTAGCATTTTCTGGTTCATATTGTTCTTTGATAAGTTTTTTACTAACTATTTCTTGCTAGCCAGTATTCCATGCTATCAGTTAAGGCCATTAAACTTGCAGTAATAATATTTGAGGATGCTCCTACCGTACTCCAAATAGTGGAACCGTCAGTAGACTCGATAATTACTCGGACTATGGCACCGGTCCCCTCAGCACCATCTACTACTCTGACCTTATAGTCTGTAAGTCGTAATGGTTTCAATTCGGGATAAAATTCAAGTAAGGCTTTCCGAAGTGCATTATCGATCGCATTAACGGGTCCATTCCCGTCTGATGCGGTGTGCATTACTTGGTCTCCAACTTGTATTTTCAACATTACTTGGGACGATAAATTGCCGGCTATTGTAGAGTTCCCATTATTGGGTATTGTATGTTTTTGAACCACTGTCATAAATTCTTGTACTTCAAATGGATGCAGGTAATCACTTTGTGATTTTCTGACTAGGACTTCAAATGATGCTTCGGCACCTTCATATTGAAATCCATTATTTTCTTTTTCCTTTACATCTTCTACTAACTGTCGAGCCTGAGCCTTAGATAATTTTATTTCAATTCCTAGCTCAGTTACTTTATAGAGGACATTACTTCTTCCTGAAAGTTCAGATACTAGAATCCTTTTGTCATTTCCCACAATATTGGGTTTGATATGTTGATAACTATCTTCAATTTTTTGTACAGCCGCCGCATGAATACCACCTTTGTGAGCGAATGCACTTGATCCAACATATGGTTGGGATGGAATGGATCTCATATTGGCTATTTCGGCAATATGAAGACTAACGTCTGTTAAGAATTCCATTTGTTCGTCGGTGATGCAATCGATTCCCATTTTCAGTTTCAAGTTTGCAATTATTGAGATCAGATTTGCGTTCCCGCACCTTTCTCCATAACCATTGATTGTACCTTGGATCTGAAATACGCCAGCTTCAACGGCTGCTATTGAGCCAGCTACCGCTGAATCAGCATCATTGTGAGTATGGATCCCTAGTTTTATATTTGTTTCTGAAGAGACGGAGTGAATTATATTTGTAATTTCGGTTGGCAATGTGCCGCCGTTCGTGTCACAAAGGACTAATACCTCGGCCCCAGCCGATTCAGCAGATTTTAAGCATTTCAAGCTGTACTCTTGGTTAGATTTGTATCCATCAAAAAAATGCTCTGCATCAAAGAATACCCTTTTGCCTAAGCTTTTCAAATATGATATTGACTCAAAAATCATTGACAAGTTTTCTTCTAAAGAGACTTCAAGAACTTTTAAGACTTGAAGGTCGGAACTTTTACCGACGAGTGTGATCACAGAAGTTTCGGCTGCAACTAGAGCTTTAATGTTTAAATCGTCGCTAGCTTCTACTCCTGCACGTCTAGTACTTCCAAATGCTGTGATAATTGCATTTTTAAGTTTTAGAGTCTTAGCAATGTCAAAGTATTCTTTATCTTTTGGATTTGAGCCAGGCCAACCACCTTCTATATATTGAACTCCAAGACTATCTAATCTTTTAGTGATGGCAATTTTGTCGTCAACCGACAAAGAAATTCCTTCGTATTGTGCCCCATCCCTTAGTGTAGTGTCATATAATTCTATTGAATTCATAAAAGTTTGCCTTACCATTTAGGCATTAGCCTATAATATCTCGGTAAATCTAATATCTCGGTAAATCGTATCACATCGCTCATTTAGAATCAGTTTCAATATTAGTTTTTACTATGGGGTTTTTCTGCAAGAATTATCATTCGAGGAGAATTCTTATCATACTTTGAAGAATTGTAATCTCCAAATGCTTTCTTAAAAACAAAATTCGCCTCTTCGAGCATTTGAATCAACTCGGTAAGGGTGTAAAGTCTTATTTTATGACCTTCTATTTCTTTTATTTTGGCTTCTGGAGAGACTAATTTAAAACTAACGTGATTTCGACTTGTTTCGAGGTCAAAATTTCTTTCTTCAATAATTATGGTTCCATCTTTGTCTAGGCGCCATTCCCTCTCAATATTATTTATGATTACCCATTCACGGTTTAAAGTATCAATGAGTAATTTCCCTCCAGGTTTAAGCGATTTATACATCTCTTGTAAGACTTGGAAATCGTCATCTTTTGACTTTAGATAACCGAATGCGGTGAACATGTTTATGATTGCGTCAAATTCTGATTCGAAAGGGATTGTTTTCATGTCTGAACAGATGGTAGAAATTTTGACCTTTTTTCTTTTGGCTTCCTCTTCAGCTATATCTAAATATGCTTGAATTAAATCTTGGGAAACAACATTCATACCCTTAATTGAAAGCTCGATTGAGTGCCTTCCTTGTCCACAGCACAAATCCAGAATTTTTGATTGAGGTGACAGGCTGAGGGCTTGGATTATGAAATTAACTTCTTGAATAGTACGTTTGGTGTCGAAGTTTCCAGAATATATTTTTAAGTAGTCGGAACCAAAGAAATCGTCAAACCATTGTTTTGCAGGACTCATGAGGACATCCTAGCATAGTGTGTGGCATTTGTTGAAAGTGAAGTATTGGATTTATGCTACACTGACTAATGAGCTAAATAGTTAAAATATTTGGAGTATTTGGTTGATCTCGCTTAAGAATAAATCTGTCGTGGTAGTTGGAGCTAAACGAGTCGGTCAAGTGTTAGCAAAAAGGTTTGCGGACGAAGGGATGCAAGTTGCAATTGCATACCGTCACTCAAAAGTTGATGCTCAAAATCTTTTGGATGAAGTAATAAAAACTTCTCCAGATTCTTTTATTCTTCAAGTAGATATTACTAGTGAAGAAAGTCTCAAGAAAATGATTAGAGATGTTAAAGCAAAGTTCGGAGAATTAAATTTTGCACTAAATTTAGCCTCTCAATACAATTATACTCCTTTTGAAAGTTTAGATAGCACAACATGGGATCAAAATATGGATGATGCAAAAGGAAGTTTTTTATTTGCCATTCATGTTGCCCGAATGATGAAAAACAATGTTGGCCCTACAAAAGGTCACATGATGTTTTTTACCGATTGGGCTGCTGGAGATACTCCATACATGGGATATTTGCCATACTTGACTTCAAAAGCTTCGATTGATTTTATGACTAGATGTTTTGCTGTCGAATTAGCACCGCACGGAATTTTAGTTAACTCTATCGCACCTGGGCCAACAATGCGTCCACCGGAAATCGATCCACAAACCTGGAAAACTGAAGTCATTGAAAAATCACCTTTAAGGAGAGAATCTTCAGCAGAAGAAATGGCTGAATTGATAGTCTCACTTCTGCGGTCTGAGACAATTACTGGAGAAACTATTAGAGTGGATTCAGGTCGACACCTTGCCGGTCCTGGTATTGATTAGGTGAAAGGAATGATTTACAGATTAACAAAATCTTTTGAATTTGCTTATGGCCATAGATTGTTAAATTATGATGGTAAATGTCGTTATTTACATGGGCATAATGGAGTGGTCGAAATTGATGTTGAAAGTTCAGAATTGGATAATAGAGGAATGGTAATTGATTTTAGTGAAATCCGTGATCTGATACGTCACTGGGTTGAAGATAATATGGACCATAAAATGATTTTATGCAAAAAAGATCCAATGGTTGATGTGTTCAAAAAATTTGATCAACCGTTGTACTTGATGGAAGAAAATCCCACAGCTGAGAATATTGCCCGACATATTTTTTATCAAGCAAAAAATCAAAAATTAAGTGTCACGGAAGTTAGAGTTTGGGAAACTTCTACTAGTTGCGCCTCATTTAGTGAAACCAATTAAGATTAGAGGGAACCTCCAGTGGAGAATAAGGGAAAAGTAGCAGTTTTAGTTAGTGGTGGATTAGATAGCTGTGTTTTAATGGCAGATCATGCACAAGATTCAATAGTTTATCCTATTTATTTACAAGAAGGGTTAAAGTGGGAAAAATCAGAGTTGAAGGCTCTAAAAAAATTTATAAAAAAAATTGATAACCCTAACATTCAACCTCTTACAATTGTTCAAATGCCAATAGCTCCTTTTTATCTTAATCACTGGAGTTTGACAGATGAAAAAGTTCCAGGAAGAGATGAACCTGATAGTAAAGTATTTTTACCTGGGCGTAATATTATCCTCATTGGTCTTGCAGCTGTCTGGTGTAGTACTCATGATGTAAATGAGGTGTCTATAGGTTCACTAGATGAAAATCCTTTTCCTGATGCCACTGATGAATTCTTTGATGAATTTGGTAAAATTCTGAGTAAAGGATTAGCATATCGAGTGAAGGTTTCTGCGCCCTATCGAGGTACTAAAAAGCATGAATTGATAAAAAAGTATTGTAGCTTGCCACTTGATTTGACGTTAACATGTATGGAGCCACAAGATCTTTCGCATTGTGGTAGTTGCAACAAATGCAGAGAAAGACAGGATGCATTTAATATAGCTAACGTTGAAGATTTGACAATATATAGGAACTAAAAGTGTTTACTGATAAAGACCCAAAAGATTCTGATTTAAAGTTAAAACTTACAAATTATTTGAAGCAGGTATTAGAGTTATTAGGTGAAGACCCAAGTAGAGAAGGATTGGCGGGCACTCCTAGAAGATGGGCGGAGGCTCTTATGGAGTATACTGCAGGATTGCAGCAAGACCCTGAAGAACATCTTAAAGTGATTTTTCAATTGGACGAAGATGATTTTCCTGCTGAGTCCGACGATATGATAATTGTTGACAATATTGAATTTGTCTCAATGTGTGAGCATCATATTGCCCCTATCAGAGGTATTGTACATGTTGCATATATCCCTAATTACAACGGAGGGGTGGTAACTGGACTTAGTAAGTTAAGTAGAGTCGTCGAAGTTTTTGCAAGACGTTTGCAAATGCAAGAAAGAATGACCCAACAAATTGCTCAAGCGATTGATAAACATTTGAAACCTATGGGTGTGTTTGTGATAGTTCATGCTGTGCACTATTGTATGATTCAAAGAGGGGTGAGACAAACTGGAAGTAGCACACTTACCACAGCTCGTAGAGGAGTGTTCTTGAAAAATCCAAGTTTAGAAGAGAAGCTACAACGATATTTAAATATGAGAATTGATTCGGTTAAAAACCTGTAATTCTCATTTATCGAATTTTGATCCAGCTGGTTTCTTCATATTTTTAGCTGCGAGGTAGTCTCTATAGCTAGCATTTTCGTCTCCAACTAAGTGGTGTGCAATACCCCTATGTCTGTAAGCACTCCAAAAATCAGGTTTCAAATCGATTGCTTTTGACAGATCTTTTATTGATTGATCCATTTTGTTTAAATCCATAAGTGCTAACCCTCTGTTGTGATAAGCATCATAGTAATTTGGGTCAATTTGTATGGCTATTTCAAAATGATCTAATGCTTGAGATGTTTTTCCTAGGGCCATGTAAGCGGTGCCTAGATTGTTTATTGCCATAGGATTGTTCGATTCGATTTCCAATACTTTTTGTAAATCTTCAATGGATTCAGAATATCTCTTTTGCCTAGCAAATGCATTAGCTCTGAGGAAATATGCAAACGCATTTGATGAGTCATTTTCAATTATTTTAGAGTAATTTTTCACATCATCAGGAGTTGGTTTTGGAAATGATTCTTTTGAGTGGTATGACGGAATTGATTTCATTAATAAAATTCCTTTCAGAATTTAATATTAAGTTGGACGGATTTTGTTTCCTGACAAAATCCATACTCATTGTAACTTAAGTTGGTTTTGGTAAGCTTAGGAAGCTCAGTCGAACTTTTAGAGGAGAGACAAGATGTTAAAAATTTCTAAACAAGTTGGTGATCAATTAATCTCTCATGCTCTAGCAGAATCACCCAATGAATGTTGTGGTTTATTACTTGGTCAACTGGGGGAAGGAACATCGGAAATTTCTGAAATTTGTCAGATTACTAACATTTTGAAAAGTCCAACAAGATATCAAATGGATCCTCAAGAATACGTTCACGCATGGCAAGAAGCCGAAAGAAGATCTTTAGATGTACTTGCTTGTTATCACTCTCATACCCGAGGTGCTGAACGTTTTTCAGAAACTGATCGGCGGTTAGCATTGGAAAATGGATGGATTGACTTTCCGTTTGTTTTAGTAGTTTTGCATGATCAGGCTAATCCAAAGATATTGGCTTTTAATGTTAACTCTTCTGGGAATATTGAAGAAATGATCGTCGAATTGATCTAAATAGTGGGTTTGCACTACTTTATTTAAGTTTTGCTATACGTATTCTATGATTATTACTATCTGCAATTATTACATTTCCATGTGAGTCGCTAATTGCCCCGTGAGGTCGGTCTAACTCAGCATCGGTTGCAGTTCCGCCATCTCCATTTCCCCCCTTGGAGCCCCCTGCAATAGTTTCTATAATATTTGTTTGAGATGATAGGATCCTAATTGCATGGTTTTCAGTATCAACTATTAATAGATCACCATTTTGATTGCATCTGATTGCTTTGGGTCCACGGAATGTAGCGTTGATGGCTAAGCCTCCATCTCCAGAATATCCGCTAACACCTGTACCTGCAACGGTAGAAATTATTCCATTTGTTTCAATTTTTCTTATAGAATTCCCTTCTCGTTCACAAATGAAAATATTCCCATCGTTATCAACCGCAATTGCTCGTGCGCCGTGTATAGAGGCGTTTTTTGCTGGTCCCCCATCTCCTGAATGTTCTAGTTTTCCATTTCCTGCAATTGTATTGATTTTTCCAGTCGATAAGTCGATTCTTCGAATGCGCTGATCCTGAATATCGGCAACTAATAGGCCTCCGCTGTTGTCAAACACACAATCATTGGGCTCTATGAAACGCGCATTGATTGCCATATCACCGTCCCCTCGGTTTCCTTGAACACCGTCTCCTGCTACTGTAGTTATAATTCCAGAACTTGAATCAATCTTTCTTATAGCTGGAGAAAATCTCTGCGCAAAATACACATCTCCGTTTTGATCTGTTTGAATAGCATAAGGCTCTTCTAATGTGGCATCTATTGCTTGACTTCCATCTCCTGAGTAACCTTGTAATCCATTTCCGCCAATAGTTGAAATAATGTTATTTTCAAGATCAACTTTTCGAATACAATAATTAAAGCAGTCTGCAATGTACAGATGTTTCTCTGTTGCATCGAGATCTATGTGGAACGGTTCGTTCATTGTGGCGTCAGTTGCTTTATTCCCGTCTCCCGAGTAGCCTCTTAAGCCATTCCCTACTATAGTATCCATAATGAATTCAGACACAGCTAAATCTCCAGTCGAATATTTCACAGCGTTGATATTAATGCACGTTTGTGGGAAGCAACTCCTATAGTTTTTCCGTTTTCTGTAGCTTCGATTTTAAATCCCAAACGCATTTTTTTTGAATCTACTTCTGTTACTTCAATAGCAATAGTCACAGTTTCTCCGACTTGAGTAGGTGCTAAGTGTCTTAAACCGTCGACCGCATATCCTACAGTACTGTAGTTTTCAGGAAGGAATGGTTCAGTCAACTTGATACATGCACCTTCCATTAAACCTAGCAAGGCTGGAGTTGAAAGAACATCAGCCCCGGGTTTTCCAGTTCGATTAGTACTCATTTCAGGGGTGATAACAAAATCCACTTTTGTAGATTGTCCTGTTTCAAATTTGTCCATTGTCATTTGATTCTCCATAAATTTTTTTAGGAACTTAATTTAATAATTTTATGAGTTTTTCCACAATAATTTTTTCCTCGCCTGTTTGGAGGTTTACTGGATGAATTATAATGCCATTTCTCTCGCTTGGTCTCACATGGATTGACGGGTTGCCTGATGATAGACGATTCATCAAATCGTCACCTGACAATCCATTCCATGTTTCATCAAAATCGATAATTGCTCTTGGGTGGGTGGTCTCCGCGCTAAGTATTTGTGGATTCGCCTTTTCAACTTTTGCTTGAACTCCCGGTAAGTTGGAAAGAGATTGAACTATGAAACTACATTTTGTTTCCCACTCACCGATGATTTGATCGAAATCCGTGTCTATAAACAATTGAAGTGCTGTGATTAATCCTGCAATTTCTTCTTTGCAGACTTTCGCAGCCCTGCAAACAGCATTCGAGTGTGGCGGTCCATTCAAATAAGCTGCTTCTATCAGATGTTTTTTCCCGCAAAGAATTCCTGTTGACTGTGGTCCTCTAATCCCTTTTCCCCCACTAAAAGTCACCATGTCTGCATCCATATTGATAAATTTTTGTAGATTTTCTTGCGGAGGAAGCATCGCCGAAGCATCTACAATGACTGGGATATTTTTAGAATGAGCAATTTTTATTACTCTTTGTAAAGGAATTGCTCCATGATGTAATGGGCTGAAAATGTAAGCTACAGCAGCAGTTTTGTCGTTAATATTATGCTCTAATTCCCATTCTTCTGTATTGCCGACTCCGCCAATTTCAACAATTTCTGCGCCAGCGGCCCTAAAACTATGGTGATAGGCTACGAGATGTCCCTTATCTAGTATGATTTCATTTTTCATTCCAGTAGTATTTGGTAATTGGTTAATCTTGTATGGGTCACTACCTGCTATGCATGCCGCAGCTTGAAGAACCATTCCTGAAGCAGCTCCTGCAGTTACCAGCCCTGCTTCTGCTCCGGTTATTCTTGCAATGAATTCGCCCGCCTTTTGGTTCAGGTCATCCATGTCTACAAACCATTTCGAAGCTTCTTCCATGGTTTTAATTACAGGATCTGGCATTATGCTTCCACCCAATTTTGTCAACCAGCTAGCGCCATTTATAACCTTTGTAACGCCTAAAGAATTATAAAATTCGTTTGTGGAGTTTGTTTCGTTCATACTCATTCGGTTCCTTTGAAAGTTATTTGGATGCTGAAAAATTCTGCCAAAAATAACTAAAGATTTCGAGCGCTTTTCAGAACTTAACACATTATAAAAATTAATGTTGTTGACCGGGCGCAATTTTGGTATCATTTCTCCACCGCAGTTAATGCGCTATGTTTTTTGTGCATGTGCGTTTTTGTCTCAATATAAAGGAGGGTAAATTGAAGTGGATCGATTTTGAAAACCCGACATCTGTAGATGATGCAGTTAAGTTGCTATCATCCTCAAATGGCGAAGCGAAACTTCTCGCTGGTGGTACTGATTTAATTGTACAAATGAGAGCTGGTGCATTGGCACCAAGTTTAGTGGTAGATGTTAAGTCAATTCCTGAACTTAACGAATTGTCACTAAATGGAAATGGTTTGACAATAGGAGCCGCTGTCCCATGTTATAAGATTTATAACGATTCTGGTGTTGTGGCGCATTTTCCAGGATTGGTTGATTCTTCTTCCATAATAGGAGGGACTCAGATCCAAGGGAGAGCCTCATTAGGCGGTAATTTATGTAATGCTGCCCCTAGTGGTGATTCAATTCCAGCTATGATCGCTTATGGTGGCGTTGCAAATATTACTGGACCAAATGGGGTTCGTCAGGTTCCGTTGGAAGATTTCTGTATAGCCCCAAGACGAACTGTTCTTTCAAGTGACGAGATTTTAATTTCTATTAATTTCCCATCCCCTGAAAAAGGTTCTGGCGCACATTACATGAGATTCATTCCTCGCAATGAGATGGATATAGCTGTAGTGGGTGTAGGTACATCAGTGGTCTTGGATGGAGATAATATCAAGTCTGCAAGAGTCACGCTTGCTTCAGTTGCACCAACTCCTATTTACATAGAGTCGATTGGCGATGCAATTGCAGGAAAACCTGCTGATGAATCAACAATTGCTGATGCCGGCCAGATGGCCAAAGAGGCCGCAAAACCTATTACTGATATGCGTGGAACCATTGAATACCGCAAGCATCTATGTGATGTGTTAACAAGGCGTTCATTGGCCAAATCAATTGAACGCGCGAAGGAGAATAACTAATGCCCCGAAAAACTTATGTTCAAACTACAATTAATGGAGAAGGAGTTGACTTCCTTTGTGAACCCAGGCAAAGTTTGCTTGAGTGTTTGCGTGATGTCATTGGGCTTACTGGTTCAAAAGAAGGTTGTAATGATGGAAACTGCGGTGCTTGTACTGTAGTTTTGGATGGACGGATTGTCACTAGTTGTCTTGTGCTGGGCGTTGAAGTTGAAGGCAAGGAAATCACTACTATCGAAGGCATTGCATCTCCAGAAGGACTTCATCCAGTGCAGCAGGCATTTTTAGAAAATGCAGCATTGCAATGTGGTATCTGCACACCAGGTTTCATTATTGCATCTAAAGCTTTGCTGGAACAGAATCCAAATCCTACCGAGAATGAGATTAGATTTTGGCTAGCAAATAATCTGTGCAGATGCACCGGTTATGACAAGATTGTCAGAGCAGTAATGGATGCAGCAAAGCGAATGCAGGAGGCGTAGAAATGGCCACCGTTAACTATGAAAGAAATGTTGTTTTATCCAATAAAAATTATGATGTAATTGGAACTCGTCCAGTTCGCCATGATGGTGCTGACAAAGTCACTGGTCGGGCTATATATGGAGCTGATTTTGATACCGCAGGACTTCTATTTGGAAAAATATTACGAAGCCCTCATGCCCACGCCCGCATAGTCTCTATTGACACTTCTGCCGCGGAAGCTTTGCCTGGTGTACATGCTGTTGTTACCTCGGCTGATTTTCCTGAAATAGAGGGTGGGACATTGGTTTCTGATGGTGAAGGTGGTTTCACAGATGTAGGGAGACTTAGGAATAATGTTTTGGCAGGTAGTAAGGCTCTTTATAAAGGACATGCTATTGCAGGAGTTGCCGCGAGTAACTCTCATGTTGCTGAAGAAGCAGTTAGCCTGATAAACGTGGAATATGAAGTTTTAGATCCTGTAATGACCGCACCCCAGGGGATGGAGGAAAATGCTCCTATTTTACTTGAAGATTTGGAAACAGAAGAACTAGGTGCAACGCTTCCCGGTCCTACAAATGTTGCTCAACATATTCAACATGTTAAGGGTGATATAGCAAAGGGATTTGCAGATGCAGATATTATAGTCGAGAGAGAGTTTAATACTGCTACCGTTCATCAAGGATACATCGAGCCGCATGCTGCTTCTGCATTCTGGAGTAGTGATGGCAGGTTACACATATGGACTTGTACTCAAGGGTCGTTTGCTGCACGTGATAGCACGGCAGAAATTTTAGGACTTTCTACTTCACAAGTTAGAGTAACTCCCACAGAAATTGGTGGTGGGTTTGGAGGGAAAATTAACGTATATCTAGAGCCTGTAGCAGGATTGTTATCTCAGAAAAGTGCTCGTGCCGTGAAAATAGCAATGAGCAGAGCCGATGTTTTTGAAGGTTCTGGACCTACTCCTGGTTCCTATGTGAAAATTAAGATGGGTGCTAAGAAAGATGGAACGTTGACCGCTGGCCAAGCATATTTGGCATACGAAGCTGGAGCATTTCCAGGATCTGCAATAGCTGCTGGAGCTGACTGTGTTTTTACGGCTTATGATCTAGGCAATCAATTAATTGACGGTTATGATGTGGTGGTTAACAAACCAAAATCGGCAGCATATCGTGCTCCAGGAGCACCAAACGCTGCATTCGGTGCTGAACAAGTTGTGGATGAAATTGCTAATAAATTAGGAATCGATCCACTAGAGTTGAGACTGAAAAATGTTGCGACAAAAGGGACTAGTAGGGCTGATGGCACTATTCATCCAACAATTGGAGCTAAGGAAGTTTTACAGGCCATGAAAGATCACCCTCACTATAATGCTCCATTGGATGGAGCAAATTCTGGTAGAGGTGTTGCTATCGGCTATTGGTTCAATATAGGTTTTGAGTCTGCGGTAAACATTTCTGTTAATGATGATGGCACAATTGCATTGACTGAGGGTTCTACAGATATTGGTGGTTCTCGTACGTCTATTTCCATGCAAGCAGCAGAAGTCTTGGGCATTCCTGCTGAATCGGTTAACCCAACTGTTGTAGATACTGATTCGATTGGATTTACTTTCATCACTGGAGGTAGCAGGACTACTTATGCAACTGGCTGGGCAGCTTATGAAGCAGCTCAGGATGTTAAAGGACAATTAATTGAAAGGGCTGCAAAAATTTGGGGAGTCACTCCTGACAAGGTTAGTTATGATTCTGGTGTATTAACCAATTTGAATTCTGAAGAGGCTATGACGTTTGCAGAATTAGCTTCTGAACTTAATGGTACAGGTGGTCCAATTATTGGGCGTGGTGCCCGACATGCTGGGGGAGCAGGAGCAGGCGGAGGTTCTTTTGCTGGTGTAATCGTTGATTTGAAAATTGATCCTGATACTGGTAAGACAGAAGTCACAAGGTTTACGTCTGTTCAAGATGCGGGTAAAGCAATTCATCCAAGTTATGTAGAGGGTCAGATGCAGGGTGGTAGTGTTCAAGGAATTGGCTGGGCGTTGAATGAAGAATATTATATGAGTGACGATGGAAAGATGAATAATTCAACTCTGTTAGATTACCGGATGCCAACCAGTTTAGATCTTCCTATGATTGATACGGTGATTGTTGAAGTTCCTTCTGAACTACATCCTTATGGTGTGCGTGGTGTTGGTGAGGCGAATATTGTTCCTCCTACACCTGCTATTGCTAATGCGATTCATAGTGCTACTGGACTTCGAATGGAAAGATTGCCAATGAACCCTGCTGCCATAATGGAAGCTAAATGGGCTCAAGGTTAGTGAATTAGTTTTACTATGGCGACCGTTTTTATACCATCACTAATGCAGAATCTCAGTGACGGTGCTGACCGTGTGATTGTTGAAGGTAACACTGTAAGAAAAATCATTGATAATCTAGAAGAAGTCCATACAGGATTCAAAGCAAGGTTGTTAGATAATAGAGGTAAGATTAAACCCAATATTTCAGTGGCAGTTGACGGCGAAGTTTCAGAGATTGGAATATTAGAGCGTGTAACCCCTAATAGTGAAGTGCATTTTCTGCCTGCTATTGCAGGTGGTAATGCCTGAATCCCTCATTCATTCTGATGGTGTATAGTGCCTAATAATCAAAAATTGTCACCGATTTCTGAAAATTGGGAGAGAGCTCTGGCGATTGTTGCCCACCCTGACGACTTGGAATATGGCGCTGCCAGCGCAATAGCTCGTTGGACTTCTCAAGGTAAGGATATTCAATATCTTCTCGTAACCGAAGGAGAAGCGGGCATTGATTCTATGCCTCCTGACGATGTAGGGCCACTTCGAAGGAAAGAAGAAATTGCTAGTGCTAAAGTTGTTGGCGTAACTGATGTTCAATTTTTGAATTATAAAGATGGTGTTGTAGAGTATGGCTTACCACTTAGGCGTGATCTAACTAAAATTATTCGTTCTCAAAAACCAGATGTTATAATTACTATTAATCACGAGCTTCAGTTCGCCCAAGGGCAATTGAACATGGCTGATCATAGGTGGGTAGCTATGGCTGCTTTTGATGCCGCTAGAGATGCTGGGAATAGGTGGATTTTTCAAGAATTGTTACAAGAAGGATTTCATCCCTGGGCTGGAGTCAAAATGGTGATGGTGGCTGCTTCTCCAAACCCCACTCACTGGGTGGACGTAAGTGATTCAATAGGACTTGGGATTCAATCCCTTAAATTGCATCGGGCATATATAGAAAATTTGAGTGAAGATTTTGATCCCGAAATGTTTTTGAGTATGAATGCGAATGCTTCCGGGGAGAAAGTCGGCGTAGACTACGCTATCGAATTCCAAGTAATATTAATTTAAACAATCTAGATTTTGATCTGATTAATTGATCGCGCTGAGGGCCATGGGTTTGATTTTTCTATGGCTGCTGATAATTTAAATATTGTTTTCTCATCAGAATGAGGCCCGATAATATGTAATCCAATCGGGAGACCATTATCTGAAAATCCACATGGGATACTGGCAGCAGGATATCCGATCATGTTTATTGGATATGTGAACGGTGTATAACCCCAAATTGGATCAACATCAATATTATTTATTACAGAAGGATTGTTGCCAATTTCAAATGCTTTGACTGACATTGTAGGAGAAATTAGCAAATCGAACTTTTGAAATTGTTCCTCGAACTGGCCTATCATCAGGCTAGTATATCCCAGCGCAATACTATAATCGGCGCCAGAAAATGTTGAAGCTGCCTTAAATCCTTCTTGCGCGTAATCCGTTAATTGATCGAAATTTAGAGTTTTTGAAGAATTCCTACTGCCTGCAATCATGGACGCGAAAATATGTAGAAAATGTTCTGTAGGATTAACTAATTTTAGATCCGATTCTTCGACTGAACAACCAAGTGACTCCAAAGATAATGCAGACTTTTTTGTTATTTCTAACACTTCAGGATCCACAGGGGTGTAACCGAAATCTGGTGTCCATCCTATTTTGAGTCCTTTAACTTCACTGTCACAAGCTTCGAGGAAGTTTTCTATAGGCAAATTGGGAGATAGTACATCCCTTGGATCGGCCCCTGACATGACATCTAATAGAATAGCTGCATCTTCAACATTCCTTGTTATTGGACCAGATTGTGTAAGTATGTTGTGAGCTGGAGGCTGATTGAGTGTTCCCATTGAGATCTTTGGAACACGACCTAGAGTAGGCTTGATTCCGTAAGCCCCACAAAAACTCGCGGGGATTCTAATTGATCCTCCCCCATCACTTCCAGTTGCAATAGTTGATAATCCTGAAACAACGGACGATGCAGCTCCGCCACTTGACCCTCCGCTGGTTCGGGAAATATCCCAAGGATTCCGACAAGCGTCTCCTAAAAGGTTATCTGTAGTTCCTTTGAATCCAAATTCAGGAGTGTTAGTTTTTCCAAGAATTATACCTCCAGCTTTTTTTACCCTTTCAACTACAATCGAATCATATTCCGGGATATAGTTATTAAATGCCTTTGATCCGAAAGTTGTCCTGATAGATTTTGTTTCCTCAAGATCTTTTATTGAAATTGGAATTCCGTGAAGAGGGCCTATAGGTTTATTTTCCATCACTAAGGTTTCGCATTTTTTAGCCTGTTCTAATGCATATTCAGAAGTAACAGTCAAAAATGCATTCAAGATAGGATTCAAGGTTTGAATCCTTTCAAGGAATACTTTGGTGATTTCTACAGGGGATAAATTTTTACTTGTAATTTGATCATGAAGTTCCCTAACTCCCATAAATGCAATTTCTTGTTGAATCAAGTTTATGACCTCAGTTTTAAATCGGTTTGGTACGATTATAGGAAGGGGCTTTCAATAGTGCAAGACTGTTGTGATACTATCACCATTGTAAGGAGATTATTATGAGAATTAGCAATATCGAAACCTTTGTTGTGGATGCAGGATGGAGGCCGTGGATATTTGTAAAAGTTGATACTGATGAGGGTATTACTGGATGGGGAGAATGTTCTGACGGACGTCAACCTTTAGGAGTGACAGGAACGATTGAGGATTTGAAACCTATACTGATTGGTCAGGATCCATGTGCATTTGAGATGAGGTTTTGGGATATGTTGAGACTTACAAGGCAGTCTCCAAGTGGAATTGCTAGCAAAGCAATGGCTGGAGTGGAATTAGCTTTGCTAGATATAAAAGCTAAGTCTTTAAATATTTCAGTAGTTGAATTATTTGGTGGCCCCACACGTGAAAAAGTAAGAGTTTATTGGTCACATTGCGGAACCTCAAGAGCTAGACATTCTGAGTTATTAAATACACCACCTATTAATTCAATGAGTGATATTACGAATTTGGGGAAAGAAGTTGTAAGCAAAGGGTTTACGGCGTTGAAGACAAACATTATTCTTCCTGGAGATCCTGCAAGTGTTTGGATGGGTGGTTTTGGTGGCGGTAAAGGGACTACTGACCAATACATAACGAAAAATTTGCTTAATCATGTTGAAACATTAATCGGAACATTCCGCGACGCAGTTGGAGATGAAGTCGATATTAATTTAGATTTGAATTTCAATTTTAAGACTGAAGCTTGTCTTCGCATTGCCAAGGTTTTGGAAAAATTTGATTTGTTGTGGTTGGAAATCGATATGTATCAACCAGAAAGTATCAAGCAAATAAAAGAAAGTACAACTACTAGGATTTGTACAGGGGAGAATTTGTTTTATATGCGCGAATATTTGCCCTATTTCCAAATGCATTCAGCTGACATGTTTATGATAGATGTCCCATGGAATGGTTTTAGTCAGTCAAAGAAAGTTGGAGATCTTGCTGAGGTATATCAGCATAATGTTGCACCTCACAATTATTATAGTCATCTTTCGAGTTTTATTAGTGCTAGCTTATGTGCTGTTTTGCCGAATGTTCGAATTATGGAGATCGATATTGACGACGTTCCATGGAAGGATCAACTAGCGAAGAATCAACCGAAAATAGAAAATGGCTTTATGGAAGTGCCTACTATTCCTGGCTGGGGTACAGATATTGATGAAGAGGTTGCTAGAGCTCATCCATGGGATCAGACCAAACTTGGATATATGAATTTCTCCGAAAAATCTCTCTAAGGTTATTTTCAACTGTAAAAATTAATGGGGTTTTCTTAGTGAGTCTAGAAGTTCTTCATCGATTGGGTAATATTTGCCAGGTGCAACATTTTCTGATTCGATGAGCGATTTTGCGAATTCTTCATAGGATTCGTGTTTTTCTGCCCATTCAACAACTTGTTGAGCAATTTCTGAATATACGACGACAACTCCATCATTATCTCCTATAATAAAGTCTCCAGGGCAAACGACAACACCTCCACACTGTATTGTTCCCCCTGCCTCAAATGGGTGAATATCAGGAACTCCTACTGCACCAGTTCTACCGCCTGCAAATAAGGGGAATCCATATTCCTTTACAGCATCTAAATCACGAATAGCTCCATCGGTTACTAACCCTTCAGCGTTGTTAATCTTCAGTTGCAAAAGTTTAACATCTCCTCCGATACTAGCCCAGCTTTTCCCCATTGCATCCATTACAATTACGTCCCCTGGTCCAGTAGATCCCATTGCTTCATATTCTGGTGAATTTTCACCCAAGTCTGTTTGTTGCAATATATCTGTTCTTGGAGGGACAAATCGTAAAGTTTTGGCTCGTCCAACTAGCTTTTGGCCCGGAGTAAAGGTATGCACATTTTTCATCCAACATGGATCAAAGCCAAAGTGTCTGACTGCAGAGAATATCGTGGCCGTGGGTAGTAATTTCAGTTTATCTACAAGTTGGGTTGTTTCGTTTGACTTCATGAATGCCTCGCTTTGTTTGGTGTTTGGGTGATAGTGTATCAGGTTGGAAATAACTTTCAGGAATTGTTAGTATTTGTAGGCGACAATTTTTTATTGAAGGTAACTTTTTGAGAGTATTATTTACATCTAATCATAAGAAATTTGCTGAGGGCTTTGAAAAGTTCCTTGGTAATCGTCATGTCGTTCAATCGATGAGTATTTTCAGCCCAATTAATGTTGAGAATACCTTCTCTGACGATCGAGGCGAAATATTTGAAGATGTGTCAAAACATCTAACGAATGTTGATGTTTTGGTACATTCTGGATTGTTGTCTGAGTCTGTTCATGTTAGCGACAGATTAAATTACAATATGCATAACACATATCAATTATTAAATTTAGCAGTTAAAAATGGTGTCAAAAGGGTCATATATCTAAGCACTTTGCATGTCATGGATCAATATAGTGAGTCTTTTGCAGTGACTGAAAATTGGAGGCCAGTTCCTTCGACAGATCCCCATATACTGGGCCCATATTTGGGTGAAGTGGTGTGTAGAGAATTTGCGAGGGAAGGCAAGATTGAAGTGATTTTGTTAAGGCTAGGAGATCTTATAGATTCCGTTGATTCAGCAAAACCTATGTCGAATTCTAGTCTCTATGTTGATGATGCGTTTCAGGCGATTGAAAAGGCTTTTTCTGTTTCTATGGCGCATGAGTATGAAGATCGCTCTTTAACTTGGCTGCCCTTTCATATTCAGTCCAATGTCCCCAATAAGCGTTTTTTGACAGACCGTGCTGAATTGTTGATGAATTATAAACCGATTGATGGACTTCAGATGAGACTGTGAATGTATAGGTGAAAAATGAAAATTTTGTTGTTGGGTGCTAATGGAATGTTGGGTCCACATGTAGTGAAGGTGTTAGAAAAAGAGCATGATTTAATTCTTAGTGATGTGCATGCAAGTATGGACTCTGAACATGAGTATCACCAAATTAATGTTTCAGATTTGGAGAGCGTAATAAACATTTCTTCAGGAATGGATGCAATAATTAATTTATCTGTTGTAAGGGAAGAGAGACGTTTGGCATTCGACGTCAATTCCCGAGGATGTTACAACCTAATGAGTGCTGCTGTACAAAATGGGATAAAAAGAGTTATTAATACGGGACCACATTTTACAGTTGCGGGTCCATCTTATGAAGATTATGATTTTGCGATTCATCCATCTGTTCCTCCGCAGCCTGGAACTTATTTGTATGCTCATACAAAGGGATTGGGTAACGAAATTTGCAGAATTTTTTCACAGAATTTTGATCTTAATGTCATCACATTGCTTTTTTATAATTTTAGAGGATATGATGGTGATGAATGGCCCATTGGGAAAGATTTCACGCCATTTTCAGTGACGTGGGAAGATGCCGCGAATTCATTCAAATGTTCGCTTGAGATTGAATTAAGTAAATTACCTTCGAAATTTGAAACTTTCAATATATTTGCTGATATTCCTCATAATAAATTTAGCAATTCATATGCGAAAAATGTTTTGGGTTGGAAACCGACTGACCAGTTGCAAAAGTACTGGCAGAAGGAAAAATAAAATCACTTCAAGGAGTTAACAATGTTGTCAGCTGAACAAGCGGCCTTACAAGAGCGAACTGAGTCTTCACTCCCAAAGACAGGCAGGCCAGTCATTCGATCAAATCAAGGTGTAATTTCTAGCGGTCATTATTTGACGTCGATGGCCGGGGCCAAGTTAATGATTAATGGAGGCAACGCGTTTGATGCGTTAGCAGCTTCAGTATTTGCAGCTGCTGTTGTGGAGCCAATTGCTTCATATTCATTGGCTGCAGAAGCGGTCTTAATGTTATATTCCAAAGAAGAAGCTTCCTTTTTGTCTGTGAGCGGGCAAGGAACGGCTCCTGAATTGGCTACTATCGATTTTTACAAGTCCAAAGGACATGACGTAATTCCGACTGGGGTTGGGAAAGATGCCCCACTTGCTTTTACTTTGCCCGGAGTGGTTGATTCCTTGCTAACAATGCTTGAACGATTTGGAACAAAAAAAATTTCCGAGGTTTTAGCACCGGCTATTAAATATGCTACTGATGGGATTCCGCATTATGAATATATGCTAGATAAGCTAAATTCGGCTTCGACTATTCAACAATTCGAGCTTTTCCCTCCTGGAGGGTTCGACGTCTTTTATAATGACAAAACTATTCCGAACCCGGGCGAATTGTTGCAGCAATCTGCGCTTGGCGAGTTATTGTTGAAAATGACATTTGCCGAGGAAGATTCTTTAATGGGTAGGAATATGCCGTTTGATGAGGAAAGGGTAATAGGAATTCAAGCTGCTCGAAAGTGTTTTTACCAAGGAGAAATTGCAGATATATTTGATAAAAGTTCCAAAAGTGTGGGTGGGATACTTAGAAAAGACGACTTGCGCGATTACCGTGCCAAGGTTGCGAAGCCCGTAAGTACTACATTCCACGGTTATGAAATTTACACTCACGACACTTGGAGTCAGTCTCCTGTACTTTTGCAGGCCTTAAACTTATTAGAGGGGTTCGACTTAAAGTCAATGGGGCACAATTCACCAGAGTATATTCACACTGTTTCAGAGTGTCTAAAACTTTCACTAGCTGATAGAGAGGCATTTTATGGAGATCCTGACTTCGCAGACATACCAATAGACGGGTTGCTCTCAAAAGAATATGCCGACTTGCGAAAAAATGAATTTAATGCAGAAGTTGCTATTCCTGTTCAGCCTGATCCTGGTGATCCGTGGCAATTTTCCAAAATTGATAAGCCTAATCAATTTCCTGAATCTAGCAAATTGAATATTTCAGAGGCTGGGGACAATATCCATCCAGATGGGACTACACATATTTCCGTAATTGATGAAGCGGGCAATTTCGCATGTGCTACACCTAGTGGAGGCTCTTTTTCTAAGTCTGTTTTTTTCCCTGAATTGGGTTGTGCTATGAGTACACGGATAGAAATGTTTAATTTGATAGAAGGTCATCCCAATGAACTCGTTCCTTCAAAAAGACCGCGTACATCATTAGTCAATTACATCGTCGCTAAAGATGGTAAACCATTGATGACTATTGGATGTCCGGGAGGTGATCATCAGGCCCAAGCTTGTACTCAATTAATTTTGAACACTTTGGTTTTTGGAATGGATCCCCAATTGGCGGTAGAGGTCCCAAGATTCGCTACTGATAGCATAGTAGACTCCTTCTATCCACATGTTTATTTTCCTGGAAGATTATCAGTAGAAATCGGGATTTCCGAAGAAGTTTGTGCAGAACTTGAATCCAAAGGTCATAAAATTGATCGGGCTGTAAGTTGTGGCATGGGTGCCACGGTGTCAGTGAAAGATCCAAATTCAGGATCATTAAGTACTGGTGCGGATCCTAGACGTGCATGCTATGCAATAGGCTTATAATATAAGTGGCATTATGACAAACGGGGATATTGTATAATTATGTGACCGGCTATAAATTTCGAATTGGTTGCACAATGACTAATGAAATTACTGATCAAAAAAAATTGCCAACATCGATGTTGAATACAAATGTCAGACGTGTTGTAGTAAAGGCTGGAAGTGCTTTACTTACAGGCAGTGGTGAGAATCTGAATTTGGACATTCTTTCTATTTTGGTCGAACAAATTTCCAAACTACGCAAGGCTGGGATTGATGTTCTATTGGTGAGTTCTGGGGCCGTTGCTGCGGGTAGAAGAGTGATTGGCATTTCAGATGACGAGCCTAATTTGCCGATGCGTCAAGCTTTGGCTGCAGTCGGACAAGGGCGTATAATGCATTCATATGAACAACTTTTTGAGGGGCACAAAATCCCTGTCGCTCAAGCTTTATTGTCGAGGAATGATTTTTCTCGCAGATTAAGTTATTTGAATGTTCGTAATACTCTTTTGGCACTTTTGGATTGGGGTGTAGTTCCCATAATAAACGAGAATGATGTTGTAGCTGTTGATGAATTGTCAGAGGGGGTGTTTGGTGATAATGATACTTTGTCATCTATGGTAGCTACAATGGTGGAAGCTGATTTACTCATTCTTCTCGGAGAAGTAGAAGGGTTATTTACAGCTGATCCAAATATTGATTCTAATGCGAAATTAATTAAAGAAGTTAGACATATTGATGAATCGATTTTTGCAGCTGGAGGTCCATCGAGAAGCAATCTTGGTAGGGGGGGTATGGCTACTAAGATTCAGGCTGCAAAATTAGCGGTTGCTGCGGGGGTAAATATGGTTATTTCCAGCGGGTTGACTAAGGATATAATTATTAGACTGGTGAATGGCGAACGGATTGGGACTTTATTTCATGCGGTGACAACTAAAATGGAAAATCGGAAGAGATGGATGCTTACGAATATATCAAAGGAATCACAAATCCACATTGATAAAGGAGCTGAGAAGGCACTGATTGATAGACAGAGTAGTTTACTTTCTCCAGGTATTTCAAAAGTTATTGGGGTGTTTGAAAGAGGTGAAATAGTTTCAATTTGTGACTTTGACGCCCACCAAATTGCTTGTGGAATTTCTAATTACAGTTCCTCTGATTTAATAAAGATTGCGGGTATGAAATCGGAACAATTTGAGATGGTATTGGACATTAATTTTGGTGATGAAATTGTGCATAGGAATAATATGGTGATTTTGACAGAGGCTGAAAATGGTATTTGATAATAGCACTCTCCGAGAAATTGGTTTTTCGGCTCGGCAGGCAAGCATAGAATTGTCCAAAACATCAGGCCAATTGAGAAATTTAGCTTTGATAAGAATTGCTGATGCCTTGCTTGATCGAAAAGATGAAATTATTAATGCAAATTCTTTTGATATTGATGCTGCAAAATCAAAAAACCTTTCTGAAGTACTGATTGATCGGTTAATTCTAAATTCCGAACGAATTGATCAAATTTCCATGGATGTGAGAAATGTTGCGAATTTAGACGATCCAATTGGTTTTATGGAAAATATGAGGATTTTATCTAATGGGTTACAAGTTTCTCGAAGAAGAGTTCCCTTAGGAGTGATAGGAGCGATTTTTGAGAGCAGGCCCAATGTGATAGTTGATATCTCAGTATTATGCCTTAAGTCTGGAAATTCTGTAATTTTACGTGGAGGAAGTGAGGCTATTAACTCTAATTCAAAAATCTTTCAGGTTTTAAGAGAGGCAATTTCTGGTTCAGGGATACCTTCTGGTGCACTGCAATTTGTCGAATCTACTGATAGAGAAATTGTAACCCAATTATTATTAATGAAAGATTATATTGATCTTTTGATACCTAGAGGAGGTGGAGCTTTAATTCGAAGAGTTTCTAATGAGGCTACTATGCCTGTTATTACTGGAGGTATCGGCGTATGCCATACTTATGTTGATACATCAGCCAATTTACAAATGGCTGAAACTGTTGTAGATAATGCGAAGACTAATCGACCAACTGTTTGTAATGCTATGGATACTCTTATTGTGCACTCAGATGTTGCAAATGCTTTTTTATCTAGCTTGGCCAAACTTTGGTCATCGAAAAAAGTTAAAATGCTATGTGACCGGAGATCGTTAAGTTTGCTTGAACCCCTGGGGCTTTTGGATGTGAAATTAGCTGACGAAGAAGATTGGGATACTGAGCACCTATCTTTAGTTGCGGGTGTAAGAGTAGTAGATTCATTGGATGAAGCATTAAACCACATTTTAATACACGGGTCTGGTCATTCTGAAGCGATTATTACGGAAGATTATTCTGCTGCCCAAAGATTTTTGAATGAGGTTGATAGTAGCGCAGTAATGGTCAATGCTTCGACGAGGTTTAATGATGGAGGGCAACTTGGGCTAGGAGCTGAAATTGCAATTAGCACTGATAAATTGCATGCAAGAGGGCCTATGGGATTGTCAGAATTAACTTCTTATAAATGGATTGTTATGGGATCGGGTCAAATCAGACAATAATTTATTTCGATGCTAATATTGCTTAAATAATTTTCCCCAGTTTGTGTTTAGTGCAGAATTGATTCTTTTACGCCCTTTAAATCTTAGCCAGTAGAAATTGTGAAAAATGTTTGAAGCTAATATTCCTAAGAATACTAATGGAGTATTTAGGATGATTTTTTCTAGAGGTTTTAAAGGACCCCAATAAACTAGTTTTTGTCCCCAGCTGGCGAATGTGTTTGAGGACTTTGAAAACTGCCAGTTGATTCCTGTAATATCTTCTCCTTCAATATCTAGTTCCTTGATGTCTCCGCATCCTAGTCCAGCTTCATGGGCCATTCTGATGAAAGGAATATTCATTGGATCGAAACCCATTAACGTTGCAGACACAGCATCAATTGCCACTTGGTCCGAGCTGGCTATTAGGATGTTTTTTTGTTTCCAATTCAATGCTCGTGGGCCAGGTCCATCTCCTGCAAAAGTCCCATCTGTAACAGCAAAAATTCCGGGATGAATTTCTTTTTGAATTTTAAGTAGATCCACTAAAGTTTGGTGTATTACCGAGTGAGTTTTGTGTCTTTCGAATCCTAGTAATCCTCCGAATGCATTTTTCATAGCGCCAGTAATTGTTGTAAATACATGAGTTTTTAGAGTTGGTAGGTGACAAATATTTTTTCCGATCATTACTTTTGGAATAAAGATTCCATTTGGATAAACATCATCTAGTACATCCATGTTGCTTTTTGGTATGTATCTTATCCATTCTTCTTCTTCCAGGTAAATGTTATCTATACCAAGTTTTCTTTCTACTGCAGAGTGTTTATTGTTTTTCGCACCCTCTCTAGGGTTAACCACTACTGTTCCGTTGTGTGCAGTTTTAATCGAATGCCCATTATTCAAAAGTGCTTTAGACACACCTTCTAATTGCCACGGAGTTGTTGAACATGCGGGGAAATAGTGCTGCCAGGAAATATTTACTTTTAGCAAAGTAGGATTAGTCTGAAATAGATACTTTTCGACATTTGCCAGTTTCATTAATCGTTCAATATCTTCAATGACGGTGTCGGGAGTTGTGAAAATTACCGCGACTTTTGATTTTTGTGAGGAAGTAATTTGCTCATCTAAATGATTTTGTACTTGCACTAAAATTATCCACTTTTAATTAAGATCTAAAGGAGTTGATAACTAGTCTAAGAAATCGCGCAATTTTCTAGATCTACTTGGGTGTCTTAATTTCCGAAGGGCCTTGGCTTCAATTTGCCTGATTCGCTCTCTAGTGACTCCAAAATCTCTACCAACTTCTTCTAATGTGCGTCCTCTACCATCATCTAATCCAAAACGGAGTCTAAGCACTCTAGATTCGCGCTCGTTGAGAGTGTCCAAAATATCATACATTTGTTCTTTCAGTAGTTGGTATGATGCTGCATCGGATGGGGCAATTCCTGAAGTGTCAGGGATAAAATCTCCTAAGTGGCTATCTTCTTCTTCACCAATGGGGGTTTCAAGCGATACAGGTTCTTGTGATATTTTTTGGATTTCTCTTACTTTTTCGGTTGGAATCTCCATGCCTTCAGCAATTTCTTCTGAAGTAGGCTCTCTACCATATTCCTGTACTAATCTACGGCTGATCCTTATGAATTTGTTAATAGTTTCCACCATGTGAACGGGTATGCGTATTGTTCTTGCTTGATCAGCAATGGCGCGTGTGATTGCTTGGCGTATCCACCACGTAGCATAGGTGCTAAATTTGTACCCCTTGCGGTAATCAAATTTTTCCACTGCTCTTATTAACCCAATATTTCCTTCTTGTATTAAGTCAAGCATGGTCATGCCACGGCCAGTATATTTTTTGGCTACGCTTACAACCAATCTCAAATTTGCCTCTGTTAAATGTTGTTGTGCATTTTCACCTTGTAGATCAATTCTATTCATCCAATGCCTGAAGACTGGCTCACAATTTTGCATTTGTTCAATGAATTCGGGTTTTGACAAATCCTCTCTGGCAGAATCCAAAGATTTATTTTCTCCTAAAGTGTCTATGAAAGCTTGTGGAAATAGACCGGAGTCCATTGAGAATTTTCTTATTTCCTCTTTGACTTCTTCGGGTTCCCGGTTGAGTACATCAGATACAAAGTTTAGGATTTCTTCTGTGAGGTCTCCATCTAAACTTTCTCTCAACAAATTGTTACTTATTACATCTTGCAATGAAAGTTCTTCATGGATATTAGACCATCTGCAAATTGCATCTAGTAAGTTTTGCTGGGACAACATTCGATTTAATAATTCTTCATAACATTGCCAGGCGGAAGGCTCATATCCTATTTTTTCACGCACATCAGAAGTAACAGCCTCAAGATATTTGGATGATTCTATCTGCCGTGCCAACATTCGTTCATCGGATGCTTTTAGTAGGGTTACACGTCCAATTTCTCTCAGATACATTCGGACGGGATCATCTATCATTTCTGGGGATTCGGCTTCAATATCACGGCTTATTTCTCCGATTGAGTCAACCATGTTTTCGGGTCTTCCGGAAAGGGTTGGATCACTTTCAATATTTTCCAATGAATCATTATCGGTAGAGTCAGGGATCTGAATTCCCGTAGGATTGAATTCAGATTCTTCTGAGTCATCACTAATTCCATTTTCTGATGGAATCCCTAGATCGTAATCGCCTACATTCATAGATCGTGCCATTTTAGCCTCACGTATTTTTTTAAATTATAATCAATTATACGTCTCTTTGCGAATATCATTAAAGGACGTCTCTAGTTCTTTTATTCGATTATTGAGTTTTGCAACCTGATTTTCAAGAGTTTTGAAAGTTTCATCCTCTGGTTGGATGGAGTTGATGATACTTTCTTGCATTTCCTTTATGTATCTTATTTCCATTCTTAGAATGCATTGATTGAATGCTTTGCTCGCTGAATTGATATCGATTGGCGCAATAGATTTTTTCGTTAGGCTATCAAGTCTCATTTGGAGTGTTGGTTCTAGCTCAATTTGTAGAGACTGGGTTGAATCAGATTCAAGCAATTTTTCGAAGAGTTCGCGATCCTCGCTGTTTTTTAACCATTCGGGTGATAATTTGTGCGCAATTGACTTCAATTCAGGTAGATTCAATAGAAGAATTATTGCATGTTCATCGAGTGATCTTTCGTTTGAACCTATTAGTTTCTGACTAATTTCTTGTGTTTGGGAGGAGTTGACGGAATTTCTTGACCTACGGTACCTGTTTTGAGAGGTTCTAGATTGAGAAATGCCCGTACGGATTGCTTGGGGATTAACCTCCAAAAGAGTTGATAGTTTGTTGACATAGCTGTCTTGCTCCAAAAAAGGTGCTTTCTGTATGATTGGACGCATTACTTCCAAGGCTTGCGTTTTCCCGTCACTAGAGTTTAGATCGAATCTTGATTTCAATGCATCGATAATAAAGGCGATATATGGTTTCGCTTGTTCAACAGTTGTTTCCCAGTCAACAGGGTTATTTCGAATTAATTCGTCTGGATCCATTCCATTTGCCAAAACAGCAATCTTTAATTTTAGAGAGTGCCTTTGCTGGAACAAGCTTGAAGGCGAGGCTCTTTGGTCTCCAATAATTTTCCATGAAGATTCTAAGCTTCTTAAAGTGGCTTCTTGGCCTGCGTTATCAGGATCCAATGCTAATATAATATCATTAGTCATTGATCTTATTTTTAATACTTGTTGCTCAGTCAGTGCTGTTCCCATTGAGGCAACAACATTTCTGAATCCAAATTGATGGGCCGTTAAAGCATCCATATAGCCTTCGACAATTGTCACGGAATTTTGTGATCTAATGGTGTCTTGCGAGAAATTCAAGGCATATAAATTTGATCTTTTGTCAAATATTGGGGTTGCAGGGGTATTGATATATTTTGGAGGATTATTAGTCAGTGAACGACCGCCAAATCCAATAATTTGAGATTTCGGATTGTGTATGGGAAAGATCAGTCTCTGGCGGAAAAAATCAGAGGTGTTTCCGTCTTCCCATTTCCGAATAATGCCAGCTAGTAGTATCAACTCTTCGTCGAATCCTATTTTAAGTAGATGGATTTTAAGACTATCTCGTTCTTTGGGACTAAAACCAATATTAAAAGTTTCTTGTGTGACATCGTTAACACCACGACTTTTCAGATATTGTCTGGCTACAATGCCTTGATTTGAAAGAAGGCAGTCGCGAAAAAAACTTGCGGCTTCTTTATTGATTGTAATCAATAATTCGTCACGGTCGTAATTTCTTGAATCGTTACGTTCGATCGATACTCCTGATCGATCTGCGAGAATTATAAGTGCGTCTTTGAATTCGACCTGATGTTGGTGCATAATAAATGAAAATACATCTCCCCCAGTCGCACAAGCACCAAAGCATCTCCAAGATTGTCGGCTAGGAGTGACGATAAAAGAAGGAGTTTTTTCTTCATGAAAAGGACAATTAGCTTTGAAATTATTTCCAGATTTTCTCAAATTGACGTAACTGTTCACCAATTCTACAATATCTGTTCTAGATTTAATTTCATCTAAAGTTGTCATGCTTGGTTATCCTGTTTAATTAAGAGGATTCTTTAGGTTGCTCAAAAGCAAAACTTGTTAATTCTTTTATTGGGGTTTGAATACTTTCAGAATGCCACATGATATGTTCAATGTGTGAATGAATATCAACCAGAATTTCCCCAATAGTTTCCCAATTTGGATTTGTGTTCACAAGAGTGTTTAAATTTAATAAGATGCTCTCTTTAGCAGAAATCATATCACTAATATCCGTACTTAATTTTGCTAATTCTTCCCAATATTTTTCAGGAAGTTGCATTTCTTGAAACTTCACTAGGATTTTGTGAGCTAATAGAGCAGTTTGCCTTGCTTGGTCTAGGTTTGGATCACTGTAATTTTCACTCATGATTCATCCTCTGCAATATTGTAATGACTTATATAGTTTGTCCAGGGTTCTCTGATGGATTCAAGTATTTTGATTTGTGATGCTTCTGACATTAGTGAAATTTCTTCGAAGATTTGCTTCCAAATTGCATCCACCTCATTTTTCCAGGGTTTAAACTCCGGGCTATGAGAGTCTCTTTGAAGTGCTTCTAAATGTTCTTCGATTCTACGAATAAAATTTGCTATCCTGCGTTCAGCAATTCGTGATTTAATTAGATTGTTCGACATTAAATCTCCTGTAACGTTAATGGTTTACTAATTCCGGGGTTGATTTTCTCTGCGGTTCTTATTGCAAAATGATCGGTCATTCCGGAAATGTAGTCTGAAATCGCATGAATTTTATTTTCGCTTCTAGATAAAATCCCTTCTGGAATTTGAGTTGGGTTTTTTTGAAAGAAATCATATAAAAGTTCAACTATTGATCTTGCTGCATCTCCCGCCGGACTACCATCCTGAGGGAGGTAGACTTGTTCAAACATAAATTCGCGTAGTTGATATAGTGACTGCGATATTTGTTCACTCATTTGAATTTTGGGCTTTGAAGATGGGTTGGGGGTATCTAGACTAGAGGATTCAACTATGTCTATTACCATACTATTGATCCTTTCAGAATGAGTCGATCCCAGAGTATGAAAAATCTCTGGGGGGATATCTGACGTGTTTAATACCCCTGCGCGAAATGCATCCAATAAGTCATGATTCAAATATGCTACGGAATCACATAATCTGACAATTTGAGCTTCTAGGGAAAGATTGTTAGGAATCTTGTTTGACAGAAATTCACCTCTTGGTTTGGAGTGGTGTTTAATTCCGTTTCTTACTTCCCAAGTAAGATTTAAGCCCCTTCCATTTTTCTCGATTCGTTCAATTATCCGTACACTCTGGAAACGGTGATGGAATCCATGGGGATTAAGGTGGTTTAATACCGATTCTCCAGTGTGCCCAAATGGAGTATGCCCCATATCATGGCCCAAAGCAATTGCTTCTACCAAATCTTCATTCAGTCTTAATGCGCGAGCTACTGTTCTAGAGATCTGTGAAACTTCGAGAGTATGAGTTAGACGAGTCGTGTAATGGTCACCTTTTGGTGCAAGGAAAACCTGCGTTTTGTGCTTGAGTCTCCTAAATGCTAGGCAGTGGGTTATCCTATCTCGGTCTCGTTGAAATTCAGTTCGCACTGGAGACATCGCTTCATGATTTTCTCGTCCTCGCATGGAGGAAGATTTGGTAGCATAATCGGACAGAGAATTTTCTAATTCCAAGGTTTTTTCATGGAAACTTTTTTGAATCCTTTCCATTTTTGAGCGGAGTATATTTTCGTCGGTATTCAGGATTTCTGTCTCCCAAAAGTTTTTATTTGCTAGAGATTTTATATATGAAAAGGGCGGTAATTATAACATAACTCTCACTGACGAGAGGGCAGTTTTTCTTTAGACTCGAATGCAGGATACCCAATGGTTTTCTGTGATCTCCAATAATTCCGGGGCACTTTCTCGACATTCGCTGATCGCAATTGGACATCTTGTATGAAAAGTACATCCTCTTGGAGGATTAACGGGACTGGGAATTTCACCTTTGAGGGAAATTCTTTCCCTTTTTGATTCTGCAATAGGGTCAGGGATTGGAACCGCAGAAAGCAAGGCTTTTGTGTAGGGGTGTAAGGGATTTTCATACAATTCTTCATTCTTAGCTATTTCGACTATATGCCCTAAATACATTACTGCAACTCTGTCACAAATATTTTTGACTACAGCAAGGTCATGCGCTATGAACAAGAAGCTTAAATTTAATTCAGACTGCAATGATTTCAAAAGGTTGATGATTTGAGCTTGAATAGAGACATCTAAAGCTGAAACAGGTTCATCACATATTATTAGTTTTGGTTCAACTGCCAAGGCTCGTGCAATTCCTATTCTCTGGCGTTGTCCACCACTTAATTCGTGAGGGTACCTGTCTGCCATAAAAGGGTTTAGACCTACCATCATCAAAAGATCCGAAACTTTGTTGCGGTATTCAAATTTTGAAGATATTAGGTTATGCACTTTAAGAGGCTCTCCAATGATATCTTCGCAAGTCATTCTTGGATTTAATGAACTGTATGGATCTTGAAAAATAAACTGCACTTTTTGACGCATCGCACGCAAATCGCTATTTTTCATATTTACTATATTTGAACCTTCAAATAGTATGTCTCCACTAGTAGGTTCGTGAAGTTTTAAAATGCATTTGCCAGTAGTTGTCTTGCCACTACCACTTTCCCCTACAAGCCCAAGTGTCTCTCCATATTCAAGATTTAGGCTTACTCCATCAATCGCTTTTACAAAAGAAACAGATTTCCTGAAAAATCCACCTGATTTGATCGGGAAGTGCATTTTTAGGTTCTTTAACTCTACAATGTTATTTGAATGATTTTCTTGCATGTTATTTTTTCGAAACAGGTGATAAATTTCCGAGTTCTTCGGATCTCCAGCATGATGCCTGATGGACCCCGGAAAGAATCTCGATCTTGTTCATTAATGGTTCATGAGTGTAACATTTTCCATATGTAAATTTACACCTATCTGAAAATCTACATCCTTTGGAGATTTCAATCAAGTTAGGAGGAGATCCATCAATCGGTGTTAGGAGATCTTTTTGAGTTGTGTCAAGTCGTGGAATAGAATTGATCAATCCTAGTGTGTATGGGTGTAAGGATTTCAGGAACACTTCTTCTGTGGATCCAATTTCGATGATTTTGCCAGCGTACATTACTGCAACTTTGTCAGCATATCGAGCGATAACACCCAAATCATGTGTAATCAGAATTAAGGAAGTTTTAAAATTCCTGACCATGTTTTGCATTAAGTCTAAAATTTGGGCTTGGATTGTTACATCAAGAGCAGTTGTGGGTTCGTCAGCAATAAGCAATTGAGGAGAACATGCCATGGCTATAGCAATCATGACTCGTTGTTGCATACCACCACTCAATTGATGGGGATATAAATTCATAGATGGTTTGGGATCTGGGATCCCGACTTGCGCAAGCATTTTAATTGCATGATCGGAAGCTTTCTTTCCCCCTAGATTCATGTGCAATTCTATTGTTTCGGTAATTTGTTTCCCTATAGACATTATTGGGTTCAAAGAAGTATTTGGTTCTTGGAAGATCATTGAAATCCCGTTCCCACGAATTTTGCGAATCTCCTTTTGGGAAAGTTCTAATAAATCTTGAGAATTGAAAAATATTTCCCCATTGGTGATGTTTCCATCTTCAGGGGCAATAAGTCTTAGGATTGAATGCGCGATAGTACTTTTACCACAGCCACTTTCACCAACTAAACCTAAGATTTCACCTTCATTTAAGGTAAAATCGATTCCATCTACTGCACGAATATTTCCATATTCAGAGTTGAATTCTACATGTAGATTTCTAACTTCTAAAAGGGTTCTTGGTTTTAAAACTTTAGACATCAAATGGAGTTTCTTTGAAGATTTTCATTACATCGTCTTGGGACGGCATAGTAGTTAATGCTCCCCTGCCTCTTACTTTAAGTCCGCTTGCAATCGATGCGATTTTTGCAGAATCTTTTGGAGACATTCCTTTAAGATAAGCACTTAAAAAAGCTCCGCTGAATGCATCACCTGCTCCGGTAGAACTTATTGCTAATTCTGGTTTGTATGCAGGTTGGTGAAATGTTTCTCCATTCACTGAGATAATCGCACCACTTTCCCCGCATGTAACTATGGTATTCGGAACACCTAAATTGTTTGAGGCTTCTATAACTTTATATGGGTCATCAGTCCCGAAAAGAATCTGGCAGTCAGTCGGATTGCTGGGTAAGAAAAAATCAACTTTCTCAATAATGTCCATCATTGCTTTTCGTGCATCGTTTGGTGACCACAATTGTGGTCTGAAATTAGGATCATATGAGATTTGTAATTTTGCATCACATGCGATTTCTATCGCATGCTTCACCGTTTCATACGAAGAATTCGAGATTGCTTGAGATATACCGCTCAAATGCAAAAGTTTGGCATTTTTAATATATAAAGGGTCTAAATCACCAGGTTGTATTTTACTAGGTTCACTTCCTTTTCGGTAATAAACGAAATCTCTATCACCCCCAGGTAATTCAACAACGAAATGTACAGCATTGAAGCCTTCTCCAATTATAACGTTATCAGTGTTTATTCCTTCATCACTCCAGACATTTAAGAGGTATTCAGTGAAAGGATCATTACCTAAACGAGTTATATATCCAGTGCTTGTACCCATTCTTTGAGCTGCAACTAATATGTTCAATGAGTCCCCAGCAAGAGAACGTGTGAATGACTCAGCTTCTCCTATTGGTTGCTCTGCAAAGAATTCAATCATGCATTCGCCGATGCTGATAAAGTCTGGCATCTTTTCTCCCAAATATTTTGGATTAATAGTTTTAATGGGTCAACCAAGAAATTTACTTAGAGGATATTTGCATGAACCTGACTAAGTGGATTAGCTGCCAGATATTTTTGATTGAGCCATATTTTCAATTATAGTTGCTAATGCAGAATGATCAGAATCAGCATTTCCATTATTCATTAAAGTGCCGATCATTCCTTGCAAAAGTCCAGTAACGGGAAGAGGAACACCTAATGCATCCCCAGTAAGAAGAGCATTTCGCAAATCTTTTTGGTGTAGGCGAATCCTGAAACCTGGAGTGAAGTCACCAGATATCATCATAGGACCTTTGGCGTTCAAAACAGTACTTCCAGCCAAACCACCTTGTATTGCTTCCAGAACAGTATTAGGATCCAATCCTGCTTTTGTCGCTAGAGTGAGTGCCTCTGCAACAGCTTCTATATTTATTGCAACGATAATTTGATTTGCAAGTTTCGTGGTATTTCCTGCTCCATAATCACCGCACAAAACGATGCTACCTCCCATAGATTCCAAAACACTATAATATTTGTCGAAAGTGTCTTTTTTCCCACCAACCATTATTGCAAGATTACCTGAAATTGCTCCAGGTTCACCACCACTGACTGGAGCATCAAGGAAATCAACCCCAGCAGCCTCGCATGCTGCGGCAATCTTTTGTGAAGAACCAGGGGCGATAGAGCTCATATCAATCACTGCTGATCCGCTGGAAGCACCTTCTAGTACTCCTCCTGGGCCCATAATTGCTGCTTCAGAATCAGCAGAATCAGGTACCATTGTAATGACAAGGGAATTATTCTCTGCTATCTCTCTTGACGATGAAGCTGCTTTAGCCCCATCACCAACCATTTCTTCTATGCTTGTTGCTACAACGTCAAAAACTGTAATAGAATGCCCGTCTTTGATTAAGTTCCGTACCATGGGTTTTCCCATTATTCCTAGTCCGATAAAACCGATGTCCATAAGTAAAACTCCTTAGAATCAATTGAGCATATTATCAGTTCTATTTACTTCATGGTCAAGTAAAATCATGATATGCTGGAAAAGATTTTCGAAATCTTTTGTTGATTGATCTGGATGATATTCTCTTCGTATTGTTGAGTTTTGAGGTATAGATGTGCATACACTAGTTCTGATCAGACACGGCCAAAGTCTTTGGAATGCTGAGAATAGGTTTACTGGATGGCAGGATATAGATTTGAGTTCAGATGGGATTCTTGAAGCTAAGAATGCTGCTAGAACGCTGTCAGATAATGAATTTAGTTTTGATTTGGCTTATTCTTCCGTTTTAAAAAGAGCTATTAGGACTTTGTGGGTGGTCCTTGATGAAATGGACTTAATGTGGTTGCCTGTTCATTTGTCTTGGCGATTAAATGAGAGACATTATGGATCTTTAACCGGATTAAATAAATCAGAGACTGAAGAAAAATTTGGTAGTGAACAAGTTTTAGAATGGAGACGCAGTTTAATTACTCAGCCACCAAAGATGGATTTTGATGATATCCGACACCCTTTTCATGATCCTAGATATCGATACATTAACGAATCGATGAGAGCCCCATTTAGTGAATCTCTGCAAAATACTATGGATAGAGTTGTTCCATTTTGGAATGAGGAAATCAAATCAAAAGTTCAACAGGGGTTGAGAATTATAGTGTCTTTTCATGGGAATTCAATTCGAGGATTGATGAAATATTTGGAGGATATTTCTGATCAAGAAATAGTACGATTAGAAATACCTACAGGTGTACCAATCGTCTACGAATTTTCTGATGATATGGTGGTTTTAGGACGAAGGTTTTTAATAAATTGATTTTGTTAAATAAACTATTGATCGATTGGTAACGATCGGTATCTTATGCCCCATTTGTCCAAGGCTTTTTGGATTCGGGGATCGCTTAGTTCAATAATATCTTTCATCAATCCTGCGAGACTATGTCCGGCAATTTCATTTTTATTTACAACCCAATTCCCCTCTGATCCGTGAACTATATATAGTAAACAGTGTTGGTGAGACCCTCCCAATTTAATGGTCGTTAGATCATTTTGGGATTTGATTTCCAGTCCATTTTGAATATTGTCCATGTGTTCTCCCTTGCGGATTGGTATTTACATTGATTCGGAAACAATAATGAAATTATATGCTAACCTTGAAATATTAGCCTCACGATGACTGAAATTGTGAAGTGGAGTGATTATGGCAATTGAGAAATTTGTGAAAAAGAGCGAGCCAAAAATTGAGATATTTGAAGCAAATTTTAAATCAATGATTGATGATGATGCGCAATTTTTTACTCTTCATTCGGGCTCTCAGTGGTCTGAGGGACCTGTATTCCTTCATGATAGGAATATGGTGATTTGGAGCGATATACCTAATGATCGAATGCTCAGTTGGGGACCTACTTCAGGGCCAGACATTTTTCGTTCGCCCAGTGGTTATTCGAATGGGAATTTTTTGGACTTGCAATCACGATTGCTGACTTGTGAACATGGAAATCGTCGAATTTCCAGGACCGAGAAAAATGGTGAAATTATTACTATTGTGGATAATTTCAATGGGAACAGATTAAATTCTCCAAATGATTTAGTTGTTAAATCAGATGGGGCAATATGGTTTACAGATCCTCCATATGGAATATTGTCAGATAAAGAAGGCCATAAGAGTGAAAGTGAGCTGGAGGGCAATTTTGTTTTTCGGTATGATCCTTTAGAGGATCAACTCTCACTCATTTCTGATGACTTCGACAAACCAAATGGGATTGCATTTTCACCTGACGAAAAACTTTTATATATTGCTGATAGTGGAAACCCTAAGAATATTCGAGTTTTTAATGTTTCTGATGACGGAAAATCAATAAATAATGGCCGTGTTTTTGCTGAAATTTCGCCGGGTGTTCCTGATGGTTTTAGAGTTGACTCAGAGGGGAATATTTTCACAAGTGCTTCCGACGGGATTCAAGTTTTCAACCCTAGTGGCGTATTGTTGGGTAAGATTTTGGTTCCTGAGAGGACTGCAAACTGTGTTTTTGGAGGATCATTCAAGGACACTCTTTTTATCACTGCGAGCACTTCTTTATATTCGATTAAAATGAATGTTGCGGGTGCTTAGGTTGATATATCTTAGAAGGATTTCATTTTAATTTTGACTCAATTAATAGGGAAATACCAAAATGGCTGAATCATCTTTCAAAAAATCTGACGATTTTATTCGATCTGAAGTTGCCGGCGATTTGATTAATGGGGGTCTTCAGCAAGTTCACACAAGGTTTCCACCTGAGCCGAATGGGTATCTACACATAGGGCATGCTATGGCAATCAATTTAAATTTCAAGATTGCAGAAGAAAATGATGGGATGTGCAACTTGAGATTTGATGATACGAATCCAATTAAAGAGGATGAAGAGTATGTTGAGGCGATTAAACAGGATATTCAATGGTTAGGCTTTAATTGGCATTATAATCCCCTTTTTGCATCAGATTACTTTGACGTTTTATATTCTTATGCAGTTGACTTAATTAAATCTGGGGATGCGTATGTTGATAGTCTCTCACAAGAAGATATTCAACTTTTTAGGGGAACTCTCCAAAAACCCGGTAAAGATAGTCCCTATAGAAACAGATCTATAGATGAGAATATACATTTGTTTGAAGCAATGAAAAATGGGGATTTTGATGAAGGCACACATGTTCTTCGTGCAAAAATTGACATGTCTGCCGCTAACATCAATTTAAGAGATCCAGTGATGTATCGTATTTTGTCTATTAAACATCATCGAACAGGGTTCAAGTGGTCAGTGTACCCTACTTATGATTTTGCTCATGGGCAATCAGATTCTATCGAAGGGATATCTCATTCAATATGCACATTGGAATTTGAAGGTCATAGGCCATTGTATGATTGGTTTCAGGAAAAATTAGCTATCAAGAAATCGAAACAAATGGAATTTGCCGGATTGCAACTTTCCTATACTATTTTGAGTAAACGAATTTTAAGTCAACTTGTAGACAGCGGGTGTGTATCTGGATGGGATGATCCCAGAATGCCGACTCTCGCAGGATTGAGAAGGTTGGGAGTTCCTCCTGAATCAATTTTGAATTTCTGTGACAGACTAGGCGTCACTAAAAATGATTCTGTTAATGAAATTGAGATGTTAGAGCATAGTATTCGACAGAATCTTAATTTCAATGCTCCAAGGGCTATGGCAGTATTGAATCCCCTCAAGGTGGTAATTATTAACTATCCTGATAATGGTTCAGAAGATATTGAGGCTGTAAATAATCCTGAAGATGAATCTATGGGGTCAAGAAAAATCCCCTTTTCCAGAGTGATTTTCATTGAAAGGGATGATTTTATGGAAGATCCTCCCCGAAAATTTTTCCGATTGGCGCCAGGAAGAGAAGTGCGTTTGAGATATGCATATTTCATTCGTTGTGTTGAAGTAATCAAAGATGATCGAGGTGAAATTGTTGAATTGCGCTGTACGTATGATCCCGACACATTAGGAGGGAGTGCACCAGATGGTCGTAAGGTTCGAGCGACTCTTCATTGGGTTTCTGAAATGGATGCGTTTAAAGCTGAAGTAAGATTGTATGATCGGCTGTTTGCAGTGACAAATCCGGGAATTGGGGCCACTTTTGAAGAACTTAAAATGGATTTGAACCAAAATTCTTTGGAGATTGTTCCTGAAGCATTATTAGAATCGTCCTTAATAGCTGCTCGACCAGGAACTAATTTTCAATTTGAACGGCAAGGTTACTTTTGTGTTGATTCTAAAGATTCTATTCCTGAGAAATTAGTGTTCAATCGAACATGTACATTAAGAGATTCATGGGGCAAAATTAAGAAAAAAGTATGATCTTTTAGGGGATTTGTATAGATATTTTATAGTTCTAGAGGTCGGTATTTAAAGTTGTATCCAAATGCTTGTGGCCCTACCACTTCGAGCCCTTTATTTGTTTTCCATAATTTTGGGGCTGGGAAACCAAGAACTGTTACTCTAAAACCATATCTCAGTAACTCAGTAGTAATTGGATCTCCCCTTTCAGAATCAATTAAACATATTAGATCTGGGACCATACAAATGATTTCCCCGTCAATTTCTGCAATCAAGTTTTCGTTCTGGAATTCTATACGCATTTTTTGATTTTGAAAATCGTTTAATCCGGCGATCGACATGCTCCCTAACGCAAATCCAGATGAAGTTCTTCTTTCTACGTCGACAATTTTCCCCTGGAAAAGTTCTTTCCCAGGACATGTTTTTAGAATCGATTCGATAATATTTGCTTTTTGTGTTCTAGCTTTTTTGACACTGTCTCCAAGTGATTTTGCTAGGGATAATGAGTTAAGGATTGCAGTTGATTTGATTTGATCTGATGTCATTGGCGCGGTTGCATAACATGCAATACAACCCATTTGAATTGTTACAGACCTAGCCATACGTTCTACCCATTTTGCGTCAACAGCCTGAGAGAAAATCGCAGTATTTCCTTTTTCATCTGCAAGACTTAGAGGTGCGAAAGGGACTCCATAAACAAAGAATGTTTTCATTTGAATTTCTGGGAATGCTCTACCCATTCCATCAGCATCAACTACAGGTAAACCCGAAATTGCTGCTGGAATTAAAGGTTCTAGGGAATTACTTCCGCCAATTTCATTTGAAATTAAAGCAGTCGCTTTAAAATCCAAATGTTCTTCTATTGCTCGCAAAGCACTAAGAGATTGGATATCTCGCATTTTCTCAATGCCTACAGTAGGAGCACCGATTCCCCCTACACACACAATTCGATCTGTTTCTTTTAATTCATTTGGTGCGAGTACTTTTACGGGTCCATGTTTTCTAATTGCTTCTCTTGCCCTTAGCTGGCCAACATATGGGTTACCACCACCACCGGTGCCTAATATTCCTCCTCCGATAGCAATTGATTCAAGATCTGATTCTGTGATTGTCCACATGCAGCTAAGCTCCCTATTCGATGTTATTATGTCATTAAAATTATGTTAGTTGTTATCCAATTAAAAGGAGAGGATGATGTACGAAGGTATGATAGCAGAGACAATACGTATTTGGGGGGATGAATGCGAGGAGATAGATACATATATTGCTAGACCGTTGGGTAAGGGGCCGTTCCCTGGAATCGTTTTAATTCACCACATGCCAGGTTGGGATGAAGGGCAAAAGGAAATAGTTCGTAAATTTGCTTACCATGGGTATATTTGTATCGCCCCAAATTTACATCATAGAATGGGATTGGGGGATATTGATGATGCTGTGGCTGCTGTAAGAGCAGAAGGAGGCACTCCAGATTCACAGTTTTTGGGAGACTTTCGCGGGGCAATACATTATTTAAAATCCCTTCCATATCACAATGGTAAAATTGGATGTATAGGATTTTGTTCAGGCGGTAGACAGGCATTTATTGCAGCTTGTAATGTTCCAGAGTTAGACACTGCAATTGATTGTTGGGGTGGTAGAGTAGTTATGGATCCTACAGACATTTCAGAAAGGCAACCTGTTTCCCCTATCGAAATGACTTCTGAGATGAATTGCTCTCTTTTGGGAATTTTTGGAAATGAAGACACTTCTCCGTCAATTGAAGAGGTAAATGAAATTGAGTCGACGTTAGAAAAATATCAAAAAGAATTCCAATTTTATCGATATGATGGTGCTGGTCATGCATTTGTTAATTCTTATAGGCCTAGTTATCGTCCTGAGCAAGCATTGGATGCATGGGGAAAAATATTTGATTGGTTGCAGAATTCGCTAAATTAGAATGTTCGTTTTATGGAGTTGAATATGTGTACTTGGATTACTGAAAAAGTTCAATTGAAAGGCAGCGGTAAAGGCGTGAAAGGATGGTTTCCTATTACAGAAGCTAGAGTTTACTATGATCATCCTTATTTTACTCTTGAAGACCACACTTTGAACATTGATTTTGTTAATGAGTCCCTAGGAATTGATGCTAGAGTCGCTGTAGAAATGACTGCTGAATCTGCTCGTGAATTAATTGAGAAGATTTCACTTGCATTAGAATCTGGTGAGGCAGTGCATTAGAAAATATTTTTACTAGGTAATAAGAGATTGTGGTGGCGACCCTGACCAGACTCGAACTGGCGATCTCTGCCTTGACAGGGCAGTGTGTTGAACCAACTACACCACAGGGCCGCGCTGACAAATAAGCATAAATTATTGTCGAATTATTCGCAAGTTTGTAAGTCTAATAGACGCAGCCTAAACCATTGTATCCAATTGTGACTTTATCACCATCTATCATGACTGGAGAAATTTTTTGACCTTCGGTATGTTTGGTTACTTCATCCCACCTTTTGGGGTACAGGGATAAATTAATTTTTTCGTATTCGATACCTGAAGTATCCAATTCCTCCATAAGTTTTGTAGAGTAACCACAATCGATTGTGGAATATACTAATATTTTAGGCAATTTTAATCCTGTAATCTAAATAGTGATGTTAATTTTGCACGATTACTCTGATGAGCCAGAAAGTACTTCCTCTACATTTTTAACAATTGTAGATTTTGGAACGGCGCCAACAATTTGTCTAGCAACTGCACCGTCATTGAAAATCAATAATGCGGGTATTCCACGAATTCCATATTCAACAGCTCGGGATTGGTCTGAATCAACATCCAGTTTCATGACTTTTAATCGTCCAGAGTACTCTTCAGCGATTTCTTCAACTACTGGAGCAATAGCTTTACATGGACCACACCATTCTGCCCAAAAATCTACTAACACTGGAAGTTCGGATTTTAAAACTTCCCCTTCAAAAGTATCATCAGTTACTGCGATTGAATTTGCCATGTTTGCCTCCATATAACTTTTATTTTATTTGAGTTGGAATTAATTTTTCATCAAGAAGGTCTGTTTTTTCGTTCTTCTTCTCGTTCTTCCCATTTTTCTCTGAGAGGTCGGCCTTGTTCAGGAGTAGGATCTTTTACAATGCCATACATTGCTTTACCTTCGTGGTCATCTGGTAAGTATTCTGTGATTGGAAGACCTTCTTCATTGACGAAAAGTAAACAGTGACAATATTTATAAACTTGCATATCGTCACAAGCACACATCCAAGTTCGATGGGCCTTCTCCTCTTCTTTATCAGGATAAAATCGGCATGGGCATAATGGGCGGCCTATTTCATCTACATTTTGTGCCAATCCCAGAATCACTGCATCTCTGACTGAGTCATCTGGGTGTGTATTAGTACCAGATTTTGCACAGTACTTTTCCACGAAATTTTTCATTTTGGACATTGACTTGTCACTCGGTTGTTGCTTCATTGCACACATTTCATCTCCTGATCATCCCAATTAATGTTGTGGTGGGCGGTAATGGATTTGAACCAATGACCTCCGCGATGTCAACGCGGCGCTCTTGCCCCTGAGCTAACCGCCCGGGGTGTTCATTACTTTGGAACCATAATAAGTTTAACAACGGTTTTATGGGAGGTCAACAATCAATCTCTTTAGGTTTTGTTGTTAGAAGTGTTATCTGACTCTTCGTCAACTACGTTATAACCTGGAATTTTACTTTCGTTGTGAACATCGAATGATTGATGACCAAAACTACTATTCATTACTTCTCGCATATCTGCAGATGCAATGTCTAAAAGTTCATTGGCTTTCATTGCTGTGTCTGCTTCTGTTTCAGCTTCCAAATCCAGTAATCCTAATCGTTTACGTCCCTCCTCTGATGCTCCTAATTGTGCTGGTATTAAGCGTCCGATGATTACATTTTCTTTGAGGCCTCGAAGGTTATCGGAGCTTCCGTTAATAGCCGATTCAGTCAGAACACGAGTAGTTTCTTGGAAACTTGCAGCTGACAAGAAACTTTCAGTCTGAAGTGATGCCCTTGTTACACCAAGAAGAATTGGAGTAGCGGTTGCCGGTTCTCCTCCCTCAGCCAAAATAGCTCCATTCATCTCTTCGAAATCCTTGATTTCAATCAATTCATCAGGTAGAAGGCTGGTATCTCCCGACTGGTCAACACGAACTTTTCGCATCATCCTGCCAAGTATGACCTCAATATGTTTATCGTGAATTGTTACACCTTGAGCACCATACACTTTTTGAACTTCTCCAATTAAATAACTATATACAGCTTCAGTCCCACGCAATTTTAGTATCATGTGTGGGTCTTTTGGACCTGCTGTAAGTGCATCGCCAGCGTTTACAGTTTGCCCTTGATTGACTTCTAATCTTGCTGCAAGGGGGATTGGATAATCACGCTGATCTTCTTCGGTAGAAGTAATTGTTAGCAGGTTGTTCTCTATAGAAACTGTTCCGGACAGGTCGGCGAAGACGATTGAAGATTCTGAGGCATATATGCTTTCAATATTTTCCCTTAACAATCTTGCTTCCTCAGAGATGTCAGATATCTTTTGCTGAATATCGTTAATTTGGGCTTCAAGTTTCGCATCTGCTGGACTTAGATTAGGCTCAGTGTTTTGTATCAAGGATAGTTGCGTGGTAATCGATTCGGTTAACTTTGAAGCATCTCCTGAATTTTTTGAAAACAGTTTTTTGATATCTGCCACAAAACCCTTAGAATCAGATTCATCAGCACCATAATCAATTATTAATTTTGCGATTTTTCTGGTCGCGGCACCTTTCTGTGATGGAGTGCCTGAAGCAGAAGCTTCCAAAATATCAATAAGTTCAATAGCAAGAGACTCAGGTTTTGATTCGATAGATGGTGCCACAGAGATTTTGCTTTGAAGATCTTCAATCTTCGATTGATAATCTTCAATTTGTTTGTTGATCTTTGTTAATTTTCGTTCGGAGGTTTTGGGGGAAACTTTCTTGATAATCTTAGATAGAGTATCGCCAAGTTCAATTTCTGAATCGTTTTTTGAAATCCATCGGTGTCCTTCGGGCAACTCGTGTTCGCTGAAAAAATCCTCTTCAGTTTTTACTGAGATTATTCTTTCACCATCATTTGATTCTTCTAACTGTATTGTGCCTTCAGTTTCGGCTAGTGCTGCAGCCCCTTTTGGAATTCTTGCTTCAAATATTTCTTCAACTCTTGGTAAACCAGTGGTAATATCAGCACCTGAAAAAGCTGCACCTCCAACGTGGAATGTACGCATAGTTAATTGAGTGCCGGGTTCTCCAATACTTTGTGCTGCTATTATTCCTACAGCCTCACCCAGCATTACTGGTTGTAGTGTAGACATTGATAGGCCATAGCATATCTTGCAAATACCATTTTCAGTTTCACATGTCAGCGGTGATCGAACTTGAATAGATTCAAGCTCGAGATTTGAAATTATTGCTACTGATGTATCATCAAGCATGTGGTTTCTATCTAGCAATATCTCACCTGTCTTGGGGTCATGGATAGACTCGGAAATAGCACGCGTGCGTAATCTCTTTTCGAATGAAGGTATATTTTCATCATCACTGTCCTTGAAAACTGTGACACTACCAAGAGTACCGCAATCATCTTCAACGATAATTACTTCTTGTGAGACATCTATTAGTCTTCTTGTCAGATATCCACTGTCAGCAGTTCGTAGTGCTGTATCCGTTAGGCCCTTACGCGCTCCATGAGTGGAAATGAAATATTCTAAAACACTTAAACCTTCTCGATAGCTAGCTCTAACTGGTAATTCCATAATTTCGCCACGGGGATTAGACATTAGTCCCCTCCAACCAGCCATTTGGCGCAATTGAGATATATTTCCTTTCGCTCCTGAAGCTGTCATCAAGTAGAATCCGCCATAGCTCGGTAGATCTTCTGCAATTACTGCGGTCAATTTGTCGTTTGCTTGGCTCCATTCCCCGATGACATTTTGTTTCCGTTCTTCTTCGGTGATTAATCCATCCATGTATAAAGTTTCAAGGTTGCTTACTTGCTCTTCAGCCAGGTTAATAATAGCGGTCTTCTTATCGGAAACTTTAATGTCATTTATTGCAACTGTGATTCCGGCACGAGATGAATAATGGAATCCGAGATCTTTAATAGCGTCAAGAATTTTGGCTGCAGTATCATTGGATAATTGAGCGAAAATTTGAGCGGTAATTGATTTAAGTTCTTTATCATCGACAACTTTATTCACAAATGGAATTTCTGGAGGAAGGATTTCATTGAATATTATTCTACCGACAGTTGTTTCGATCCATGTTGATTTAGAGTCTGTCGCGCCATTTTGGGATCTTACTTTTACGATAGTACCGATTTCTAGTTCTCCAAGATCATATGCTAGTTGGGCATCTGAAAAATCGGCATATCGTCTTGTTTCATCTTCGGAATCGTTGATGGCAGTAGTTAGATAATAACAACCTAGGACAATATCAAGCGTAGGAGAAACTATTGGCTCACCACTAGATGGAGCAAGCATGTTATATGTGCTCATCATCAAATTCCTTGCTTCCAGAACTGCAAGTTTTGATAATGGAACATGAACTGCCATTTGATCACCATCAAAGTCTGCATTGAATGCAGTACAAACTAAGGGATGAAGTTGTATAGCGCTACCCTCAATTAGTACAGGTTCGAATGCTTGTATGCCAAGCCGATGTAACGTAGGAGCACGATTCAATAATACAGGTCGCTCTTTCACAACTTCTTCAAGGATATCCCATACTGCAGTTGTAGCAGTTTCAGCGAGCCTTTTTGCACTTTTAATATTATGTGCATAGCCACGCATAACTAATCTGTTCATCACGAAAGGCTTGAACAGTTCTAATGCCATTTTCCTGGGCAGTCCACATTCATTCAATTGTAACTCAGGTCCCGAAACAATTACTGATCTCCCAGAATAATCAACTCTTTTCCCAAGTAGGTTTTGTCTGAATCTGCCTTGTTTACCACGTAATAAATCAGACAATGACTTAAGTTTATGATTGTGTCCACCTGCTACGGCACGTCCTCGCCTTCCATTGTCAATCAATGCATCAACTGCCTCTTGAAGCATTCGTTTTTCATTTCGCAAAATAATTTCAGGAGCACTTAGTTCAATTAATCTTCTAAGTCTATTATTCCTATTGATTACACGCCTATACAGGTCATTAAGATCACTGGTCGCAAACCGTCCACCGTCTAATTGAACCATTGGTCTCAATTCAGGCGGCAGGACCGGTAGCATTGTTAAGATCATCCATTCAGGTTTATTTCCACTTTTCCGCATTGCTTCAACTAGTCTGAGTCTTTTAATGGCCTTCTTTCTACGCTGGCCAGATGAGTTATGCATCTCGGTTTGAATTAGATTATGTTGCACATCCAAGTCAATTTGTTGAAGGATTTCAAGTATTGCTTCGGCGCCCATTCCTGCAGAGAAAATTTCACTGTAATTAATATTCAACTCACGAAATTTTCCTTCAGGTAATAATTGAGTGACTCTTAGTTCGTTTAGGTCATCAATGGTTTCACCTAATTCCCCGTTTAGGGCATCACGTGATTTACTGAACTCTGATTGCAGTTCCAAGAGTGTTTGACGAGCTTGGTCTATTGGTGATTGAAGTTCAGATTGTGCGGCTTTCGAGAGTTTGCGTTCCGATTCTTCAATTACCTTATCTCGATCTTGTTCAAGTTTTTCAATTTGCTCAATGACTGGTTGCGTTTGCTCTCGTTCGGTTGATTCGATGGTTTCTAGTCTGTTTGAGAGATCATTTTTTAGCTGTTCGACAATCAGATCTCGCGCTTGCTCGTCAAGTTTTGTAACTATATATTGTGCAAAGTATAAGACACGCTCTAAGTTTCTAGGTGTCAGATCCAGCATTAGTCCGATTCGACTAGGCAAGCCTTTTGAAAACCAGATGTGAGCCACAGGCGCAGCCAAATCTATGTGTCCCATTCTTTCGCGGCGGACTTTTGCACGTGCAACTTCAACTCCACAGCGATCGCATTTTACGCCGCGGTGGCGAATTTTTTTGAATTTTCCGCAAAAACATTCCCAGTCTTTAGTTGGACCAAAGATTTTTTCGCAAAACAACCCATCTTTTTCAGGCCTCAATGTTCTGTAATTGATTGTCTCTGGTTTAGTAACTTCTCCATAAGAATAAAGACGAATTTGCTCCGGTGAAGCTAAAGATATTCGGATTGCATTGAAATCGCTGCTCATTGCGGACATAATTTTCTCCGTACACTAAGATTCTTTAATAAATCGATGGATTTTTACTCTGCCGGCTCTTCGGATTCCTCACTATCTAATGTTTCCGATGTAGGCAAGTTCTCAGGTAATTCAGATTCTTCTATTTGACTAGCAGCCAAATTTTTGGCCAAATCTTGTAGAATTTGGTCTTCATTTATTTCGGAAGAATTGTCATTATCAAGTTTTTCTGACAAGCCTTCGACACCCAATCCTTCAAGTCCAGCACGGGCTATCTCTAAGTCGGATGGCAAGTCAAAGTTTTCAAGTTCACCAAAATCGTCTTCTGAAGAATCATATTCTAGATCTACAGATAAACCTAAACTTTGGAGTTCTTTAATCAATACGTGGAAAGATTCAGGTATTCCAGGTTGGATTACATCCTCTCCCTTAATTATTGATTCATATGTTTTAACCCTGCCTATGACATCGTCAGATTTGACTGTTAGCATTTCTTGTAGGTTATGGGCTGCAGAATAGGCTTCAAGGGCCCATACTTCCATTTCACCGAACCTTTGTCCCCCGACTTGTGCTTTCCCTCCAAGTGGTTGTTGGGTAATGAGGGAATAAGGGCCGATAGAACGTGCATGTACCTTATCGTCAACTAGGTGATCAAGCTTCATCATGTAAATGTATCCTACGGTGACATCATTATCGAATGACTCGCCGCTCCGTCCATCAATCAATTTGGCTTTCCCTACCGTAGGAGCAGAATTATTGTTCCCGTTGGTTGAGTTATTTGCCAGTTCTTTCAACTCTGAAAAAGAGTTTTGTTCGATCGAATCATTGGAATGGCCATTTTTCTCAAGCCATATTTCTAAGGCTGCCTTAGCTGCAACCGAATCGCCACTGGATGCGAATAATTCTTCAAAATTGTAACCTTTTGCATGTACCCAGTCTCGCAAAATATCCCAATTTATACGCTTTTTAGCATCTAATTCTTTAGGATCGATGCAGTTGGATTCTTGTACCATCCAAGCTTGGGCCAATGCATCTTCAATAGCAGTATCTGGAGCACTGTCAAAGACGGGAGTAACCGCTCGAAACCCTAGGTTGTGAGCAGCCCACCCGAGATGGGTTTCCAGAACTTGCCCTAGATTCATTCTTGATGGCACACCGATTGGATTTAAAATGATGTCTATTGGAGTACCATCTTCAAGGTAAGGCATATCTTCTTCTGGCAAAATACGTGCCACAACACCTTTATTACCATGCCTGCCAGCCATTTTGTCACCCTCAGTAATTTTTCGGGTCTGTGCTATCCACACTCTAACAAGTCTGCTGACTCCTGGTTTAAGTTCTTCATCCTGGCCACGATTGACAAGTTTTGTGGCAATTACTTTTCCACCTTGTCCATGTTTTACACGCAACGATGTATCTTTAACATCTCGAGCTTTTTCACCAAAAATTGCGCGCAGCAATTTCTCTTCCGCGCTGAGTTCCGTTTCACCTTTTGGTGTGATTTTGCCCACTAAAATATCGCCAGCATCTACTTCTGCCCCAATTCTCACTATTCCCTCTTCATCAAGATTGCGTAGAGCAGATTCACTAACATTCGGAATGTCTTGCGTGATTTCTTCAGGGCCTAACTTTGTGTCACGGGCTTCCACATCGTATTTTTCAATGTGTAGAGAAGTGAATTTATCTTCTCTGAGCAGACGCTCACTTAAAACGATTGCATCTTCAAAGTTATATCCTTCCCAAGTCATGAATGCTCCCAGAACATTTTGTCCTAAGGCTAGTTCTCCTTTGTTGGTGCTGGAGCTGTCAGCCAAAATTTGACCTGCATGAACAAAATCTCCGCGCGAGACTATCGCTCTTTGGTCTATACATGTTCCTTGGTTGCTTCTCAAGAATTTTGTGAGTTTGTATACATGCTCTTCGCCAGAGGAACTAAATAGAGTAATCTGAGTGCCTGATGATTCAATTATAGTTCCGTCACTATCTGCTCGAATGACTTGACCGCTATCTTCAGCTATTACGGCTTCCATTCCGGTAGAAACTATAGGAGCTTCTGGCCTGAGTAAAGGAACAGACTGTCTTTGCATGTTTGAGCCCATTAGTGCTCTGTTAACATCGTCGTGTTCCAAGAAAGGTATCAGTGCAGTAGATACACTTACTAATTGTAGTGGGGTAACGTCCATGAAACGCACATTTTCAGGAGTTTCCATTCGAATTTCTTCGTTTATGCGGCATTCTACACGTTCATCAACAAACTCTCCAGATTCAGCTAGAGGAGTATTTGCCTGAGCAATCAATTGACCTATTTCTTGGTCAGCGGACATGTATTTTATGTCCTCTAATGAAGAAGACACATAAGGCTTAACATTCAGAATTATTTCGTCTAATGCATCAATTCTCTTGATGAAACCCTTAGTTATAGCACTACCCGAATTTAACAAAGTTGATCCGTCAGAGTTCAGAACTTTCTCGGTTAAAGTATGACCTATTAGGTCTGTAGATCTACTGTTAATAGTTGTCAGTACAGAACGATAAGGGGTTTCAATAAATCCAAAGTCATTGGTTTTAGCATATGTAGCTAAAGATCCCAAGAGTCCAATATTTGGGCCTTCCGGCGTTTCTATAGGACAAATTCTGCCATAGTGGGAGTGATGAACGTCCCTGACATCAAATCCGGCTCTGTCCCTCGATAAACCTCCTGGGCCTAAAGCTGAAAGTCTTCTCTTATGGGTTAATTCGGATAAAGGATTAGTCTGGTCCATAAATTGAGAAAGTTGAGATCCTCCAAAAAACTCTCTGATGGCTGCTATAAGAGGCCTAAAATTGATCAGGGCTGAAGGTGTAGCAGAATCGGAATCCATTTGTGTGATCATTCTGTCCCGGATCACTCTTTCTATCCTTACTAAACCTGCTCTTACTTGGTTTTGTAATAATTCTCCAACTGCTCTTACACGTCTATTTCCAAGATTGTCAATATCATCAGGCTCAGCATCGCCATTATTGATTTTTATAAGATGTCGTATTAATTCAATGATGTCTTCTGGTTCTAGCGCATCAGTTTCGGCGGGTTTATCGACCCTCAATTTCCTGTTCATTTTATAACGGCCAACATCCCCAAACTCATATCGTCTTTTATCAAAAAGCATGGAATTAATTAATTCTTGTGCTCTGTCTACGCTTGGGGGTTCTCCAGGACGTAATCTCCTATAAAACTCAATTAAGGCATCTTCTCTCGTCGATCCGTCTGTGTCTTTGGCCATTGTAAGTGCGATAAATCGTCTGTCTGGATCAGTATCTACCGACTCAAACAAGGAGAAAATTTCATCATCGGATCCTGTTACGATTGGTGCATCAGGATTGTCTGGTTGGGCTAATGATCGAAGTAAAGTAGTCACCGGAGTTTTACGTCTTCTATCTACTTTCACAGATAATAAATCACGACTGCTCGTTTCAAATTCCATCCATGCGCCTCGATATGGAATGAGTTTTGCAGAAGCCATTCGCTTTCCAGTATTTGGATCCACTTTGAGTGTAAAATATGCACCTGGGGATCTAACTAATTGACTGACTACTACTCTTTCTGCGCCATTATGGATAAACGTTCCTGCATCGGTCATTATTGGAACTTCACCAACAAAGATGCTCTGTTCTTTGATTTCACCATGAGGTTTCACTTTTAGACGTGCTGTTACATATAGAGGTGCCGAATAAGTGAGTTCTTGCTCACGGCATTCATCAGCCGTATATTTTGGTTCGTCAAAATGGTGATCATTGAATGAAAGTTCAAAACGCCGTTTTTGTAAGTCCTCTATAGGCGAAATATCATCTAATACTTCTTTTAATCCTTCATTCTTGAATCTGTTAAAGGATTTTATCTGAGCCTCAATGAGATTTGGTATAGGTAGAATATTTGGCAAATCGCCATAATCTCGATGTGAGTCGGAAGGATTGTGGCCGTTTGTTGATTTAACAGAAATCGTCATAAGACAAGTTGCTCCTCAAAGTGTGATTTTTCAAATCTGCAATAAGGTTTTAAACACAGAAACTATGAATAACTATCGGAAAAATTAAAATTGACGCATAAAAGCGATTGCAAAACAAAGGCACAGAAAGGACTAGTCTTTCGTGCTAAAGGGTAAATTAGTTCGGTATAAATTAGATGCAAAGAACACCGCGTAGAATGAATCAATGATCAGGATAGCAATTTCAATGTGGTTTTGTCAACTAAAGATAACCCAATGTAAAGAGGTCGGAATATAAAAATCACATATAATTTATTGACAGAAAGATTGTTGAAACATATACTCGCCGCAGGGCTTGATTATCATAACCAAGCTATGATGGATGCCTCCAAATGATTTCATGGAGTGTCGCGTATGGTTCAAACGAAGTTCGTCTTCGTAACAGGTGGAGTGGTAAGCTCCGTCGGAAAAGGTATCGTTGTTTCCAGCATCGGTAGGATTTTAAAAAACCGTGGTATTTCTGTCTCTGTCTTAAAACTTGATCCCTATTTAAATGTCGATCCTGGAACAATGTCACCGTATCAGCATGGGGAAGTCTTTGTGACTGCAGATGGTTCCGAAACTGATCTTGATTTGGGTCATTATGAACGATTTATTGATATAGAGCTGTCTAGGGATTCGAATCTTACAGCTGGTCAAATATACGTTGATGTAATTGCAAAAGAACGTAAAGGTGAATTTTTAGGCGGGACAATCCAAGTGGTACCTCATGTGACTAATGCGATCAAAGAACGGATATTGTCTTTGGCTGAAACCTCGCAAGCTGAGGTTGTCATAGTTGAAGTTGGCGGTACGGTTGGGGATATTGAAGGGTTGCCTTTTTTGGAGGCAATCAGACAAATGCGAAATGAAGTTGGAAGAGACAGTGTGTTCTACACGCATCTTACCTTTTTGCCCTTTATTAATTCGACAGGTGAATTAAAGACAAAACCCACTCAACATTCGGTTCGAGAACTGCGTTCCATTGGGATTCAGCCAGACGCGATCGTTTGCAGGAGTGACGTGCCGGTAACAGATGATATTCCCAAAAAGATTTCTGTTCATTGTGATGTTACTCCAGAAGAAGTAATTACTTTACCTACGTTGGATTCAGTATACGAAGTCCCAATCGTATTAGAAAAAAGTGGGCTGGGTGAGTTAATAATAAATCGGATGGAGTTGGAAGAGAAAGATCATAATGCTAAAAATGGTTGGGATTCTTTGGTTGAGTTGATTTCGCAACCAAAAGAAAAATTAGAAATAGCAGTTGTTGGGAAATATGTAGATCTTCCTGATTCGTATATGTCTGTGAAAGAAGCATTAGTTCATGCGGGTATTTCTAATGACAGGGATATTTCATTTGTTTGGGTTTCTGCTGAAGACATTTCGGAAGATACAGTTGAATCTTTCATTGGATCAGTTCAGGGAATTGTTGTTCCGGGAGGATTTGGCCCTCGCGGTATTGAAGGAATGATAATTGCTGCACGCTACGCAAGAGAAAAAGGAATACCTTATTTTGGTTTATGTTTAGGACTTCAAGTGATGGTTATTGAAGCGGCAAGAAATGTTTTGGGATTAAAAGATGCAAATTCGGCTGAATTTGATCCTGAGAGTCCACATCCAGTTGTAGATATAATGCCAGAACAACGCGAAATAGATGAGATGGGTGGAACTATGCGACTTGGCTTATATCCATGTGACCTAATTCATGGGTCAAAAGCTGCCTTAGCTTATGGTGTTGAATCTATTGATGAAAGACACAGGCATAGATTCGAGATAAACAATCAATATTTAGTTGATTTGGAGAAAGCGGGTTTTATACCTAGCGGAATATCTCCTAACCGGAAATTAGTGGAAATTATAGAAGATTCATCTAATGAATTTATGATAGGTGTTCAGTTCCATCCCGAGTTTCTTTCCAGGCCTGGAAGGCCTCATCCATTATTTAATTCTTTTATACGAGCAGCTTCTAAAACGATTGTAGAAGGTTCTCAATACCCTCTAAACGGGACTACTAAACGTTAATTTGCTAAAATTTTGACCCAAACATGGGTTGTAATGCCTTAATCAACTCCTTTAGAGTTAGTTCAGATTATTCGAGGGTATTGAAATGTCTGGATTATTTAACAGCTATTTTTACGGGTTGCTAACCGGTTGGAGGCCACTACTAATTTGTGTAGCGCTACTGGTTTTTTCTGGTCTATATTTCCCTGCTGGAAACCAAGATTCCTTAGCTACTAATGTAGTAGATGATTTTGATACATCTAGTATTGTTCAAAATATGAATGATGATCACCCAGAGCATCTAGTTCTACTCCTAGAATAATACTCGTGCCAATTTCATTACTCATTACCGATTATGTGGTAGCTGAATACCTTGACATTAATGGAAGTAAAACTATATTATTCGGTTTGTATGTGTGAATAAGACCACATCAACTTTTGGTTTTATTTTACTAAATTTAATAATAAATAATTAGATGTGAAAATATTTTCATAATCTCAGGAGGAAGCAGATGCCCGCTTTCGGTACCAAAATGGTCAGAAACTTTAAAACATTCATCGTTCTCGGTGTAGCAGTATTTGCTCTTTTAGCAGGGGCTTTTATGACTACCACTGGCACAGTTCATGCAGCCGCTGATGACGATATTGAAGTAACTCTGATTTATGATTTTGACAATGATACAGTTGATGTGTTTGTAGCAAGATATGGACTTGCAACTGAACATAATGGTGTTCTTATAATTCTTAGTGCGGCACCCGACGGTGTTGGCAACCTACTTAATTCTACGGTTTTGGGTGGTGTAGTTGTTACTGGTTGTGCAGCAGCTGCTCAATTGGCAGCTACAGATTGTACCCAGACATCTTATTCCACGACTGTTGATATTGCCTCAGGCGCAACCCAAGTTTGGGTAGATTACGTTTTTGATGAGCACCTGGCTGCACATACTTTGGTAGCCGCTCAGACTTTGAATGCAATTGACGAGGACGTAGAGCTGAATAGTCAAAAGGCAGCGAATGACCAAACAGATATTGGAACCAAAAGTATCACCTGGGTAACTGAGGCCGGAGCAAAGGATGTTTCGGTTACAATGCTTCCAGGTAATTATCGCGCTCGAGAGGGAGAAGGTGTTCGAATTACTTCTCAGGCGGTAGATGGTGGTGGTGATGATTTTTATACTGCTATGGTGGATACTGATCCAACTAAGTTGAATTTTTCTTGGCAGGGTCAAAGTAAGCTTGTGGCTGATTTGGATGATGCAGGAGTTGCTTCATATACTGCTCCTAGGAAGAGGGCAAATGATACGATTACTGTTAGAGTTGGTTATGATAGACCCACAAGTCCAAGTACAACGAATTCAGTAACTGTTGTTGGTACGACTTATTTCAGAACTGTAGCTAATGCTGTAGAAGAAGTTGTTGTTGAAGAAGAAGTTGTTGTTGAAGAACCAGTCGTAGGAGCGATGACTCTATCAGTTTCTGCACAAATTGCATTAGCATTAGCTGCTCTTACATTAATTGGTGGAGGAACGGCAGTCCTAAGAAGGTCTAGAAGAGAGAGTTAATTCTTCCCGTAACCAATTAAAAAATGAAACTTAATTTTATGAAGGCCCCTAACTTAGGGGCCTTCATAGTTTTTGGAATCATTCCCTCATAACCAAAGTGTTTACAATTTTAAAATCTGGTGATAAAATGTATTCTAGTGATCGGCTTTGTTCCGGTCATCTCAATCCCCTACTTATGGCAAATGTTCTTTCCTGTTTGGGGATCTTAGAACATACTGCCCTTTATAATTTCTCACGGAGAAAACATGATAAATTTGCATGATTTGCAAGCATTAGAAACTGAAGATCTTAGATCTCAGGCAGCTGAACAAGGTTTGGTAGAAAATAGCTCCACTACAGGAAGGAACGCTTTAATTTCTAAATTAATTAAGGCGCATGTTTCTGAAGATGGGGAAGTGGTCGCCACTGGAATTCTACGAACTGTTAATGAAGGGTACGGTTTCTTACGGCATGAACAAAAGGACAAACTTCGCGGTGCTAGAGATGTGTATGTTTCCCAATCTCAAATCAGAAAATGTGGTTTAAGAACAGGCGACTCAGTAGTTGGGCAAGTTCGACCACCAAAAGAAAGTGAGCGGTATTTTGGTCTTGTTAGGGTCGATTCCGTAAATGGAGTTGAACCAGATGCTACTAAGAAGAGGCCAGCATTTGAGAGCCTGACACCAACTTTTCCCGACGATCAAATAGCCTTAGAAACTGATCCAAGAATTTTGCCTACTAGATTGATGGATTTATTGTGTCCTATAGGTCGTGGGCAAAGGGGCTTAATTGTGGCACCTCCTAAAGCAGGGAAAACTACCTTGCTTAAACAAATCGCTCAAAGTATTACAGTCAATTGCCCTGATATTCAATTGATGGTTGCATTAATTGGTGAACGTCCGGAAGAAGTAACAGATATTAAGCGTTCAATTGACGGAGAAGTTTTTGCGTCTACATTTGATGAGCCTGTTGAAGATCACTGTAGGACGGCCGAAGTGGTAATTGAAAGAGCTAAACGTCTTGTTGAAAGTGGAAAAGACGTTGTGATTTTATTAGATAGTATTACGAGATTAACCAGGGCCTATAATTTGTCTCTACCATCAAGTGGTAGGACATTATCAGGAGGAATGGATCCTGCGGCACTTTATCCGCCTAAGAAATTTTTTGGCGCGGCACGCAACTGTGAAGAAGGCGGATCTTTGACTATACTGGCTGCTTGTCTGATTGATACTGGATCCCGTATGGATGATCTTGTTTATGAAGAATTCAAAGGAACCGGTAACATGGAGATTCATTTAGATAGAAAACTATCTGAAAGACGAATCTTCCCGAACATTGATATTGCAAGATCTAGTACCAGGCGTGAAGATTTATTGCTGGATGAAGCTACTTTGAAACATGTTTGGCTCCTTCGAAGGATGGTAGCAATAATAGACCAGGATTCTCGGAACCCCTCAGAAAGTGTTGAGAAGTTATTGGAACGGCTGGCTAAAACTAAAAGTAATAAAGATTTCTTATCAAGTTTGTCTAGGGGCGAGATGTAAATTAGGCTTTGTAAGCCTTATTTTTTTAATAAGTTCAAAATTAATCAAAATTTATCTCCTAAGTTACCTTGACAACCTTGTAGCCGCTTTAGTATCTTTGCCTCAATGCATGTTCCAAGTTAGGTCTGAGCTCGATCGCACTCAGGAATATGACCGAATTTTTAGTCCATGTGTTCTAAAGCATATTTAAAACATAATGAACGAAAGAAGACAAAACGAGAGAACTTTACTTGATAGAAAAAAATGATCCAAAAAAGGCTTGTTTTCTCGACGAAAATGCTTGTAATGTTCGTTTGTGTACAGTATCTTATTAGAGGTACTGTGGGCAGAAGTTCTGCCTAAAACTAAATTATTGACTTACATTTTAATCGGAAACCCGAATCTAAAAAAGGGAGAATTACAGTGAAAAAGTATTTTAACAAGGTACTTCCCACTATTTTGGTTGCAGCTTTAATGCTTGGAACCTTTCAGTTAGTCAGGGGCGCGACTCCTGCTGAAGCTGATGTTGGTGGTGCCGGAATAGAAATTGGTCAATTTGACGCAGGCTGGTCAGATAAAGAGACGACTGGTAACGCCGGCGCAAATGCTGCTGATGGAATCATCGATGATGAGGACATGGTAGATAATGGCGTCGATAGAACGATGACAGCAAATGTCGACTGGACACCTATTGACGCAGGTATAGTCTGGAATAGTGACCACGAGACTGCCGCCCAAAGTGGTGGTGGACTGGATGAAGCCACTCATGCTAGTTCTGTATTTGCTAGTAACATCTTTCATATCCAGGTTTCTGGAAGTGATGGTATCCCGGCTGTTGTTATTGGTTCGGCTAATTATGGTCTCGAGTTAGATGACCTTTATAGCTCCTCTAGTACCCAGTCATGGATAGATGGAACCTGTAACCTGATTGGTGTTTACTATAAGGACTTACATCAACCAACTGGTGTTACAGCCGGCGACGATGTAAAATCAATGCTTTACAGATTCCAGGTCTCAGCAGATTCTGCTAATGCAACTGCCGATCCTGACACATGTGATACCCTTGCGGGCGCTGGATCTAGTGTTATCTCGCCTGTTTTGTATGCTCCAGATGGAGCTACTGTTACTGCTAGCGCTACATTAACGATTGACACGCGTGAGCGAACAGTTACAACTACTATTGAAATAGACAACGAAGGTCCTGCCTTTTCTAATTTCTCTCCTGCAGCTGATACTGTAACTGACTCAAAGTCACTTACATTGTCTACTGATGTTGTTGATGGAGATTCTGGTTTAGATGAGATCGTCTTCTTTGATGAAGCTGAGGAATGTGCCGAAGCTGACTTCTTTAATTATATTGACCCAGATCTTGGCTACAAGCAGCCACGTTTTGCTACCATTGACTTGGCCTTAGCTGGCGTTGACTGTGATGACGTAGCAACAGATACTGTTACATATAATGATGCTACAAATAACCCTGATTCTGCTTCTGCTTTCTTAGCTGCAGATAATGTGGATATTGATGGTGCTACTTTAACAGTCACCCCATCCGCTGCTGCTACTATAACGATAATGAATACACTTGAAGCAGAGTTGGTTGCTGACGTTGGTTCGGGTACTGCTCGAACATTCGAGGAAGATACTACTTACAGTTTCGCACTTCCTGATTCTGCAAATGACACCTGGACACTTGCCAGGACTTGGGTAGATGGTGGTGCTGACGTTTTCTTGTATGAATTAACTCCTGATACTGAGGAAGATGAAGATACTGAAGTTACAACAGCAACATTAGCTACTTCGATCAATACAGGAGCTACTAACGTAGATTACTTCTTTGGTGCTCTCGCAATTGATGAGGCTGGAAACATCAGTGTCATTGAGGGCGGTGCTAATGAAGTTGCGTATGACGAAGCTAGTCCTGTAATTGCTTCTGCTCGTGCAGGTATTGGCTGGGACGAAGATCCAGATGTTGAAGCTGAGGAAGATGATCGAGCTAGTATAGCTGTTCTGTTTACAGAGCTTGGTGCTGGATTAGATGTAGATTCCTTAGGCATAGCTGATTTCGTAATCACAGATGACGATGATAATGTATTAACTGCAACAGGTGTTGAGCTTGATACTAAGACTGTTTACATTAAGTTGGACGCAGATCTTGGTCCTGATGCAACTCCAAATGTAGCTATCGAAGCTGGAGATATCCACGACTTAGCTGGAAATGATGCTTCAGGCGGAAATGTTGATGCTACTGATAAGATAGCTCCTTCTATTACTTTAGATTCTCAGACAGAAACTCTTGTTACGGCTGGTGAAGAAGTAGTATTTAATATTTCTTCTGATGAACCTCTCTCGGCTCGACCTTCTGTAACTGTTTACAAAGCTACTGGAAACGCTACTGCCGCTTCTGTTGGTGTCGCTGTTGCCGATGTTGGAACTGACGACGATTCCTGGGCGATTACTGTAACTGGTATCGTTGCTGGAGCTGATAGAGAAGGTTACTGGGGCGTTTATGTCAGTGGAACCGACGTAGGTGGTAATGCTGCAACACTTGGTGAAGCAAATAAAGCTGATGCTACCGATGAAGATGATGATGGCGATTTCGAAGCTATTAGTGAAGACGCTATCGGATTCGAAGCTGACACAACCGACGTAGCCGTACCTAGTGCTACTACGCCTGCTGATGATGCTACTGTTACTTATAGAAGCCCATACTTTGTAACTATCACACTTGATGATGGTGATGAGTATGACGGTGATAGCTCTGATGTTATTACCATAACTGAGGCTCTTCTAGTCGACGAAGACGATGAAGAAGTCGACATCAGTGGTAGTATTCAGACTAGTGACGATAACAAATTTAGAATTGCTCTAACTGACTTAGCGTTAGCTACTCACGAGATTCACCTCTCAGTGACTGACGGAGCTGGAAACACATTCGCTACTGACCCATATGTTTTGACCTTTACGGTTGAAGAAGCTGGTGCAGTTAGTGTAGATCTTCAGCCTGGTTGGAACCTTGTCAGCTTAGAGGGCGAACCTACCGATGGATCCGTAGCTACTGTATTTGATGCAGACCATAGCGCTACTAAAGTATTTAGCTATGACAATGCTACAGGTGCATGGATCTCTGCCTCACGAGAGTCTGGCGGAACTTGGGAAGGTGACTTGACAACTCTTGATGGTCAGCATGGCTACTGGATTTATGCAGACACATTCACTGAGTTGGAAGTAACCGTACCGAGTGGTATTGGTGACGTACCTCCAACACCACCGACAATTGCGCTCGGTGCTGGATGGAACTTGGTACCAGTAATACCTGTTGACGGTGCAGCCACCCGCGATGCGGATGACTACTTCGCCAGCGTAAGGTTCAACCTAACTCGTGTTCTAGATTATGATGCTGATTCTGGCACCTGGAAATCTATCCTACTGGATAATGACCTTGCCACCGCTTCTGGTGCAAACAAGGATGTCAGTACTGGAGCTGCTTACTGGGTATACATGCTCGAAGCCGATACCCTGGTTCCATAAAGCATATTACTTAACTTAAAAAGTAATTTAGTAGGCGCTCCCTCAGAGAAATTTGAGGGGGCGTCTTTATTTGTAAAACCCGCTATGTTATCCCTTAAACCGCTTGACCCTCAGTTTGTGTAAATATACGATGTACTTACTAATAAATTTTCCTCTGAGGTGATTAAATGTTCAAGCGTGTAGCTATGTTGGGCTTCTCTATGGCAGCATTAGTTCTTTCTGTTTTGTTTGCTTCTTCCACTTCAGTTGTCCTGGCACAGAATGTTCCACCTCCGATGCCTATAGAATTTTCTGGCACCGCTTTTATTGCTGGTTCTCCAGCGCAGGCTGGATTACAAATAGTTGCTGAAGTTTCTTCCAGAGATTATGTTTCTGAGCCAGTCACTATTCTTGAAGGTGGAGTTTATAAGAGGCTACGTATTGCTCCATCAAGTGGTGATCAGTCTTTCGATAATCACGCTGTTACTTTTAAGTTTGCCGATGCTGATATTTCCGCTGCTGAAACATCCACATTTCGACAAGCTCAATTTGAACGTAATTTCACATTGAATTTTCCTAGTGCTCCGCCACCCCCTCCAACACCTGTTCCTGTAGTTGTATCACCAGCTGTAATTTCTGGTAGTTTAACTGTCCAAGGTTGGGCACAGCCTCCACAGGATGCAGTTTTAATCGTTAAAGTTGGGGATTATACTTCTTTACCTGCGGGGATAAGTGGTAATTCATTCTCTGGATTAATTATCAATCCGGCTGAAGAATCCTACGCCGGGTTACCTTTACAATTTTTCTTGAATGATTATCCTGCCTTTGTAACTATTCAACAGGTATTTATTCCTGGGGCGGTCTTTTCAATGGATTTGATATTTATTGGTATTCCTGCACCAGCACCAACTGCGGCTCCTGCGCCAGTACCAACGGCAGCTCCTGCACCAGCACCAACGGCGGCTCCTGCACCAGCACCAACGGCGGCTCCTGCACCAGCACCAACAGCAGCTCCTGCACCAGCACCAACTGCGGCTCCTGCGCCAGCACCAACGGCAGCTCCTGCGCCAGCACCAACGGCAGCTCCTGCACCAGCACCAGTTAAAGCTCCGGCTCTAGCACCAGTTAAAGCTCCGGCTCTAGCTCCTAAGACGGCTCAGGCTCCAAAACTTGCTGCTTCTGCGCCAGAGACTAAAGCTAACGTCCCCGTTGAGCCAACTGGAGACATACAGGAAGTTGGCGGAGGTGCATGCGGTGGTCCACCAGAATTGCTTGGTCTATCTACCACTTCTTCCAAAGTGAACTTAGGTACCATTGCAATGATGATGATTCCATTCAGTTTGTTCTTTATTCGTAGAAGGAATCAGAATAAGAAATAATCTGATTAATGAAGTTGAGACTCGCAGACTATTTAGCTTCATTCAGGATATTGATTCTCATATCTAGGGGTAATGATCTGTCGGTGACAGATAACCTTGCTTGATCGCGGACTATGTTTTCTTCTGTAATACCAAGTTCCTCTATCAGTGTATTTAAAGCGCTTTGTGTTTTTTGCAAATTTAGAGGGATCAATACTCTAGGGTCTACCGATCGAATTAGTTCGGCAAGTCTGTTTGCTGGCATCCCCTCATCTTCTTCTGTGATAGGAGCGATCATGATTTCTGCCTGTCTAAGTTCTGCTAACTGCCTTGCTGAAGGGGTTCTTTTGATTGAACCTACTAGACAAACTGAAAGGTTCTCTGCCCGAACAAGATATATGGTAGCGAATCCGCCTTCGTTTGAGGCGTCCGAATCCTCAGACTGGTCTTCTTCTATGTCTTCAGTGTTTGAATCGTTTGTATAATCTTCTGAATTATCCGATTCTTCGAGTATAGACTCTGAATCGTCTTCTTCTTGGTTACTGGTCTCTACTTCAGCGGAGATAGGAATTACAGTGGGTTTCGACCGATTATGAGATATTCCCATTCCTGTGACATATGCTGACCCTAGTTCAAATTCCCCAGGACCATTAATTAAACGTGTTTCATCATTTAAATTTGGGATCTTACGTTCATCAATTGTTTCATCACTAACCAGAACAGCTTTTATATCTTGATTGTTAACATTTTTATGAGGATCGGCCAATAACGTGGTACCGTCTGTTCTAACTCTTAGTAGAATTGAAGATTTTCCAAACCAAGAAATATCCATGAAGATTCACCTTTTGCAAAAGTTATTCTAGCTTATTATACCATATTGCCACTTTATATTGATGCTTCTAGACGGCATTATAGGTTTAAACTGGATAATCAATTAGCGTGTGTATGTTAGAATGGATAGGTGAGTCATGTTTGAAGTAATTACAGATAAGTTACAAAATGTACTGGGAAGCTTGAATTCTAAAGGACGTCTCAGTGAATCTGATATCGATTCTGCCTTGAGGGAAATACGCAGGGCATTGTTGGAGTCAGATGTTAATTTTCAAGTTGCCCGAGAATTTGTTCAAAGTGTTCGAGCTAGAACATTAGAATCGGAAGTTCTAAATTCAGTTTCTCCTGGACAAGTAGTACTCAGAATTACTGCAGAAGAGTTGACTAAGACCCTTGGAGAAGCAGGAAGAGTTGTCAGAGGTTCTTCTCCTACTTCATCTTTGCTGGTGGTTGGATTGAACGGTTCAGGTAAAACTACAACCGCAGCCAAAATTGCATCATTACTTAATGGACGTGGGGAATCTGCATTGCTAGTGGCTGCAGATTTGTTCAGGCCAGCTGCAATTGATCAACTAGAGTTGTTGGCTTCAAGGGTTGGCGTAGATGTCTATTCAGATAGGAATGAGTCCTCTTCTATAAAAGTTGCTGAAGATGGGCTTTCGCAAGGGCAAAAACAAAATCATCCTTGGGTGATAGTTGATACGGCTGGGCGTTCTCAGGTTGATGAAGCACTGATGAAAGAAATTGAACAAATTAGTGCTGCTGTTTCTCCTACCGAAACACTTTTAGTAGTTGATTCAATGATTGGACAAGATGCGGTTGCTTCTGCTGTTGAGTTTAATGAACGTATTGGTATTACAGGATTGGTTTTGACTAAGTTAGATGGAGATGCTCGAGGGGGTGCGGCGTTATCTATTGCTTCAGTTACTGGGATTCCGATCAAATTCATTGGTGTTGGAGAAAATACAGATGCCTTAGAAATGTTCTATCCCGATCGGATTGCTTCTAGGATTTTGGGAATGGGAGATGTTCAAACTTTAACCGAAAAAGTTCAGTTAGCTACAGATGTTGATCAAGCGCAGGATTTAGAAAGAAAAGTTCGCCAAGGGGAAATTGACCTGAATGATTTTTTGCAGCAGATGCAACAGATAAAGAAAATGGGTTCGTTGTCTCAATTCGTGGAAATGATTCCTGGATTTTCTTCCATGAAGGGTAAAATGGGCAATGCTAACCTTGATGATTCTAACTTGGTAAGAGTAGAAGCGATAATTCATTCAATGACTTTAGATGAGCGCGCAGACCCCAGTATAATCAATGGGAGTCGCAGAAGGCGCATTGCTTTAGGCAGTGGAACAAAACCAAGTGATGTTAATCAATTATTGAACCAATTTAGGCAAATGAAAAAACAACTGAAGGCACTTTCAGGTGGCGGTGGGAAGCGCAAGATGTTAGATGTAATGAAACAACAGGGATTTATGAATTAATTAATAAGAAGATTTTTTCTTCCTATCGATTACAACTCTTACTGCGTGTTCAATATCGGTATAATTCAAATGGTATTTCGTAAAAAGTTCCTCTGGTTGACCAGATTCTGCATATCCGTGGAGTGCTACAGACTCTACAGGGACAGGTTCTATTCTAGAAAGTGCATGAGACACTAAACTTCCAAGTCCGCTATTGATATAGTGCTCTTCAGCAGTAACAATTGCACCAGTCTCTCTAGCGGCTTTTGCCAATGCCATTGTATCTAAAGGTTTAATGGTAGACATATTTAGCACTCTGCAAGAAACTCCGAATCGGTCCAAAACAGTAGCTGCCTCTATTGCTGCGTTGACCATTATGCCGCAAGCGACAATTGTGACATCATCACCATCTTTCATTGTTTCAGCTTTTCCAAGTTGAAATTCAAAGTCATCATTATGGATTACTGGAATAGCAGGTCGGGAAAGTCGAATGTAAAATGGACCATCGGTTTCCATTGCTACCTTGATTGACTCGCGAGCTTCTATTCCATCAGATGGGACTATAACTGAGAAATTAGGCAACGTAGCCATGATTCCAATATCTTCTATAGATTGAGCAGACACTCCGTCTTCGCCTGTTAACAGTCCTGCATGAGTAAGAATCACTTTCACATTTAGATTGGGCTGAGAAACACCTACTCTTAGTTGGTCATAGGGTCTACTTGTTCCAAAAACGGCAAATGTGCTAACTACTGGAATTTTTCCACTAGCTGCGAAGCCAGCAGCAACACTAATCATGTTTTGTTCAGCTGCACCCATATCAAAGAAACGTTCAGGGAATTTGCCTCCAAACATGTTTGAATAAGTAGATTTATTTAAATCCCCGCCAATAACGACCATATCTTGATTTTCAGATCCAATCTCTAAGAGTGTTTGACCTGCAATTTCTCTCGTTGAGATCATTTGATGAGTATTAGCCATATTTTTATCCAATTTCTTCTAATGCTTGAGTGAGTTGATCACCCGAAGCTACTTTACCATGATAGTCAGGGTTATTTTCCATGAAACTGACCCCTTTGCCTTTAGTGGTTTTAGCGACAATCACCGTAGGCTTACCTTTTACATTTTCTGCCTCTCTAAAAGCGCTTAAGATTTCAGTCATTTTGTGGCCATCGATCTCAATTGAGTTCCACCCAAAAGATCTCCATTTATATGGTAAGGGTTCCAGGCTCATTACTTCATGGGTGAATCTGTCGTTTTGGATTCCATTTCGGTCGATGATTACCGTTAGATTGTCAATCTTGTGGTGGGCTGCAGACATCGCAGCCTCCCATATTTGACCCTCATCACACTCTCCGTCACCCAAAAGTACATAGGTCCTAGCGTCTAATCCATCTAGTCTGGCTGCTAACGCCGTTCCTATTCCAAAAGAAAGACCTTGGCCTAGAGATCCACCCGACATTTCAACTCCTGGAGTTTTAATGTGAGCATGCCCTTGCAAGCGACTGTTAATTTGACGAAAAGTATTCAATTCTTCTTTTGGGAAGTAACCAGATTCAGCTAGTGCAGCGTATAGGACTGGGCATGCATGTGCCTTACTCAAAATAAATTTATCTCGGTCAGTCCATTTAGGATTTTCTGGATCATGTTTCATTACGCTAAAATAAAGGGCAGTCAAGATATCAGCAGAGGAAAGAGAACCTCCTGGGTGTCCACTTCCAGCGGTTGCTGTCATCGTAATGATATTATGCCTGATTTTTCTCGCAATAGATTCCAGATGTTCAATATTTTCAGATGTCATTAAGAATTCTCCAAAGAAGAAGAACTAAATTTGTTGCAATGTTAGATAGTTAGAGATTATATCATAGACTGTTTTTGATATTCTCGGGGAGTTCATTTCTTGACAGTTTTAGATTGACATTATAAGATCGCGTGGGGATGTATATCATTCTTTAGGAGAATTTAAATAGATTAATATGGAGGTGAAGGGCGTGGATACCTTAATTATTTTCGCTCTAATCGCCGTCCTTGCAGGTTTAATTATTGGTGCAACTTGTGGTCATTTGATACAAAATGCTTTTAATAAAAAGCGTAACTTGGCTGCGAAAACAGAAGCAGAAAATGTTGTAGAAGAGGCAGATAATTATAGTTTAGATGAACGTAACAAATCAGAAGAATCTAAAAGGGCGATTCTTCTGGAAGGTAGGGAAGAGGTCGTTAAGCTCAAGGCAAATGCTGAGCTAGAGATCGATGAGAGGCGTTCTGAACTGCAGGATACTCGGCGCAGACTTGTAAAACGAGAAAAAGACCAAGATAGACGGTCAAGAAATTTGGACAACCGCGATGACAAGGTTGTAGAAAAAGAGAAGGGTGTTGACTTACTGAGATCAGACTTAGAGGGTTTCAGGGATAAGGAAATTGAGCGTCTAGAGGAATTGACGAATACACCAATTGCTCAGGTTGAAGAAATATTAACTCATCGTGCTGAAGAGAATATTGAGCATGAACTCGCTATCCGATATAGAGATATGGAGGAGGAAGCGAAAGTTAAGGCTCAGGATGATGCAAGGTTTATTTTAACTCAGGCTATTCAAAGGCTTGCTTCAGATGTTGTTTCGGAAGCTACCGTTGTTTCAGTCCAAATACCGAATGACGAAATGAAAGGTCGTTTAATTGGTAAAGAGGGACGAAATATTAGGGCAATAGAACGTGCAACTGGGGCTGATTTGATAATAGATGACTCTCCAGAGCTTGTGACGCTATCTTGTTTTGATCCCATTAGAAGACAGATTGCGAGATTGTCTGTAGAAAAACTCATAGCCGATGGAAGAATTCATCCAGCGCGTATCGAGTCTGTTGTTGAAAGGTCAGAGAAAGAAATCAATGAAACTGTCTGGAAGGCAGGAGAACAGGCGATGCTTGATACAGGTGTTAGAGGATTGCATCCTGAGATAATTAAATTATTGGGTAGGCTGAAATACCGAACGAGCTATGGAGAGAATGTTCTTCAGCATTCAATGGAAGTTTGTAATTTAGCTGGTTTAATGGCGGCGGAGGTGGGTGCCAATGTGAGGGTTTCGAAGATCGGAGGCTTGTTGCATGATATTGGAAAGGCTGTTTCACATGAAGTTGAAGGTCCGCATGCAACTATAGGAGCCGAAATTGCTGACAGGTATAACGTATCTAAGCAAATCTCAAGATGTATTGGAGAGCATCATGATGATGTGATGACTTCAGTTGAGGCATTTTTGGTATCTGCCGCGGATGCACTTAGTGCTGCTCGGCCCGGTTCAAGAAGTGATACTGTGGAAAATTATATGGAGAGATTAAAAGCATTGGAGGATGTGGCTAACAGCTTTGATGGTGTCCAGAAAACGTTTGCGATTCAGGCTGGAAGAGAAGTCAGGGTAATGGTTAGTCCAGATTCGATTGATGATGCTGAAGCTTCAAAATTGGCTAGAGGGATTGTGAAGAAAATCGAAGACAATTTAGCTTATCCTGGGCAAATTAAAGTCACAGTTATCCGAGAGAGTCGTTCAATAGAATATGCTCGATAGTTTAATTTCAAGAATCTGATCTTTTGATTTGAATTCAAAATTGTTTCTTTTTACTTTTATTGTGGATGTGAAAATAATATGGTTGTAGAGGTCGATCTCCATTTACATACTACCTTCTCAGATGGCAATTTAACTCCTACAGAATTGGTTGATTTGTGCGCTGAGAAAGGCCTAAAGACGATTTCAATCACTGATCATGATTCAACTGAAGGTATTGAAGAGGCCATCAAAGCGTCAGATAAGTATAAGGATTTTAATATTATTCCTGGGATTGAGTTGAGTGCGGATCAACCCGGCATTGAAGTTCATGTATTAGGATATTTTCTTGATTATAAAACGGATGAATTCCAAGAGATTCTGACAGAATTTCGCGACGGGCGGAAATCTAGAGCTTTGGGTATTGTCCAGAAATTAAATGATCTAGGGATACAAATTTCTTGGGATCAAGTTCTTGAGATTGCTGACGGTGCAGCAATAGGTCGTCCACATATTGCTCAGGCGATGGTAGATAATGGATATATTGAGTATCCGAAACAGGCGTTTGATAAATATCTGGGTCGTAATGGATTAGCATACGTTTCTAGACCCCGTTTGACACCTTCTGGTGCAGTGAAGTTAATTTTAGAACACTCTGGTATCCCTGTGCTTGCTCATCCCACTTATTTGGCTCAAAGAGAAATTGGCGGAGAAGATTGGGTTGTAATAAAACAAAATATTAGAGAACTCAAAAAAGTTGGCTTAGTTGGGATTGAGGTTTTTTACAATGATTATACTCACGAACAAATCCATGAATTAGAATTAATAGCTTCAGAATTTGAACTCATAAAATGCGGAGGAAGCGACTATCATGCAAATGGAAACCCAGGAGAAATCATTCCGGGGTTCATTGGACCGTCCAAAGATGCAGTTTTGGAAATTATTCGAGTGAAGAATTTTAATATCCGTAACTTTTAGATCTGCAGTTACAGATGTATGGATTTAGAAATGCCTGACATTTTTATTTTAGTTCTCGTATCAGTTTTTTCTTACTTTGTAGGTTCGATCCCATCCGCTTATATTGTAGGCAAAATCTTTAGAGGGATTGATATTAGACGCTTTGGATCTGGGAATGTTGGTGGATCTAACGCGATTGTGCATATTGGTGTGATTCCAGGGATACTAATTTCCGTATTTGATGTTTTGGTCAAAGGATGGTTAGTGGTGTTTTTAGTCGGTAAATTCACCGAAGGAGATATTCTTTTACATGGGTTTGTATCATTGTTAGCTCTGATAGCACATAATTGGTCTCCGTGGATAAAATTCAGCGGAGGGCGTGGAATTTCTGTATTTTTCGGAATTATTCTGGGGTTCAATTTTTTTGGAGAAGTCATATTTTTTCTGTGTTTGGTAATTTTTGGTAATTTAATTAGACGTGAAACAGGTTTTTACACTTTCCTATGTATGATGATTTTCCCAATTCTTTCTATTGTTTTTGGCAGATCTCTTGATTTGTTAACAATTAGTTCTCTGGGAGTAGCGATTTTGATCATTAAAAGAATTTTGGCAAACGGTGAACCAATTGGATTAAACAGTAAATGGTTCATTGTGACTTTTAATAGAATTATTTTTGATAGAGACATTTCTAATCGTCAAGAATGGATTAACAGGAATTGAATTTGGTGGCAAATGGCTATTTCATCAAAATGTAAAAGACACCCAGATAAAGAAACTTTGCTAAGCTGCACTTCCTGCGGAGATATGATTTGTCCAAATTGTTTGGTCCAAAGCCTAGTAGGGATGCGGTGCCCAGATTGTGCAAAAACTCCTACGGTAAAGATTCCGAAAAGACTTCTTTTGCGTTCGGTTTTGTTTTCATTAATCACTGGATTAGCAGTTGGGTTTTTATATGTCTTCTCCTACTGGATGTTGAAATCGCTTTTGTTTTTAGGTGGGATATTATTGTTTTTAGGTTTACTGCTGATTGGTGAAATTGTATCTCGATCCGTAAATAATCAGCAATCTAGGATTTTCAAACTGATAATATTTTCAGGTTGTTTTTTAGCATTATTGATCATCACATTTTTTATTCCAGGTAGTTTTCTCTCTCCTTATGCAATTTTAGGAACAATGGCCGGACTATATATAGCGATCAGACGGGGTTAGTAAAATCATTACTAATTGAAATTCGACCTTGATGGATGTTTCCTTGCTTGTTATAGTCGTAATAAGACTATATTTTTGAGAGAATTGATGAACGATTTAGATTCACTGGATAATCAAATAATTGATATTTTGAGAAAAGATGGCAGGGCTAGCAATGCTAGCATTGCTAGAGAACTCGATCTTACAGAAGGAACTGTTCGACGTAGGTTAAAGCGTATATTGGATGAAGACTACGTACACGTTACTGTTCTTATGGATGCAGCAAAGATGGGCTATGTTTCGGAAGCGTTAGTTGGTGTTCAAGTTGATCCAGACAAACTTGATGAAGTAGCTAAACATATTGCTGACCTTAGTGAAGTAGGTTGGGTTGCGCTGACAACGGGGACATATGATGTGTTTGCTTGGACTGCGTTACCATCTCCTGAGGCTATGGGAGTATTTTTGCGTACTCGTTTAGGGACGATCCCGGGAGTAAGAAGAACTGAAACATTTGTCAATCTGTCTGTGATTAAAAGAGGGCATATTGCTCCTTTCTTATAAATTGCGACATTTTTTTGGGAATTTTAGATTTTTAATTCAGGATTAGAAAATGCTTAAGAATATTGGGGCTGGGTTATTGAAAATCCAGAATGTTGGCCAAAAGGTGCAATTGGCTGGTTGGGTGCATAGGCGGCGTGATCATGGGGGATTGATATTTATTGACTTAAGAGATAGTAGTGGGTTGGCTCAGATTGTTTTTAATCCTGAAGTAACCCCTGATGTACATTCATTGGCTGAGTCCTTAAGAAGTGAATGGGTTGTTCAGATTCATGGTGTCGTTCGTGCAAGGCCTGAAGGGATGCAAAATCCTGAAATGAGTAGCGGGGATGTCGAAGTTGAAGCAGTAAATATGGAAATTTTGAATCAGTCTGAAACACCTCCCTTCAGTATAAGTGATTATTCAGATGTTGATGAATTGCTTCGCCTTAAATATAGGTATTTAGATCTCAGAAGACCTCAGATGCAAGAGATGCTTTCATTGCGTCATAAAGTAGTGAAATTCATAAGAGATTATTTGGATGAACGTGGATTCCTTGAAATTGAGACCCCGATTTTAACTAAAAGTACCCCTGAAGGAGCTAGAGATTATTTAGTTCCGAGCAGGTTGTATCCTGGACAATTTTATGCTTTGCCTCAGTCTCCGCAACAATTGAAACAATTATTGATGGTTTCAGGAGTTGAGAGGTATTTTCAGATCGCCCGATGCTTCAGGGACGAAGATCCTAGAGCTGATAGGCAGCCTGAATTCACTCAGCTAGATTTGGAGATGAGTTTTGTTGAAGAAGAAGATATTCTTGAATTAACTGAAGAAATGTATAGCACCCTTGTAAAAGAATTAGCACCTAATAAAAAGATACCCAAAATTTTTCCTAGGATTTCATATCAGGAATCGATGCAAAAATATGGTACTGATAAACCCGATTTGCGTTTCGGATTGGAATTGTTTGATTTTTCTGATTTATTTGTAGGGACTGAATTCAGAGTATTTGATTCAATATTGAACGAGGGAGGCCTTATCAAAGGCTTTGCGGCACCGGGGATGGCATCTTATCCCCGTAGACAACTTGATGATTTAAATGAGTTCGTTAAGGCACGCGGTGCATCAGGCATGATATATGTATCTCTTAGAGGGGATTCATTAGAAAACTTAAAGCCAGAAGATATCAATTCTCCAATAAATAGATTTTTATCTCCAGAATTGGTTGTTAAAATGGCGAAACGTTCAGGTGCTAATGTTGGTGATTCGATATTAATTATCGCGGGGCCTGTCAAATCAACTAACACTGCCCTTAGTCTCCTTCGTAATGAGATAGGAGCTAGGTTGGAACTGATAGATAAGGACGAAATTGCTTTCGCGTTTGTAACGGAGTTTCCATTGTTCGAATGGGATGAAGATGGAAATCGATGGGAACCCATGCATCATGCATTCACAATGCCTCAGAATTTAGATTCAGTCGATTTAGAGGCAAATCCCGATCAAGTAATTGCTCACTGTTATGACGTAGTTGCGAATGGAGACGAATTAGCTAGTGGCAGTATTAGGATATGTGATCCAGATTTACAACGTAGAGTTTTTCGTTTGGCTGGTTACTCAGATGAGCAGATTGATGAAAGATTTGGTCATATGCTCACTGCATTTAAGTATGGCGCCCCACCCCACGGCGGAATTGCTCCAGGGATTGATAGACTTGTTATGTTGCTTTCGGATAAGAACAATATTCGGGAAGTAATAGCATTCCCGAAAACACAAAATGCAATGGATCCTCTTTTCGAATCTCCTAGTCATGTTTCGGATACGCAACTAAAAGAATTGGAAATTGATTTTAAACAAGATTGATTTTGACTAGTTTTTAAAATCAATTTCACATGTGCTGATTCAATTGTTATAATCATCCAACCTTTAGTATTTAGAAATTCTTTTATTATTTTTTGGAGGATTTAATGGCTATTCAACTTAATCCAGAAACATTACTTCATATGTATGAGACTATGACAGTGATTCGACGGTTTGAGGAACAAGCACGTCGTGAGGCCGATGCAGGCAAATTGCGTGGGATGCATTCTTCAATTGGCCAAGAAGCAGTTCCAACTGGAATATGCGAATTATTGAGAGACGATGATTATGTATTAGGTACGCATCGGAGTCATCATCACTGTATAGCGAAAGGTGTTGATTTGCCTGAAATGATGGCAGAACTTTTAGGGAAAGCGACCGGCACTAACAAGGGCAAAGGTGGAACCATGCACATAGCAGATATCAACAAAGGGATGTTGGGTGCTAATGGAGTAGTAGGTTCTAATATTCCAGTTGCTACAGGAGTGGCGCTTAGTGCACAGGTTAGAGGTACTGACCAGGTGAGCGTTGTTTTCTTTGGTGATGGTGCATCGAGCCAGGGAGTTCTTCATGAATCAATGAATTTGGCTAGCATATGGAAATTACCTGTGTTATATGTTTGTGAAAATAACAGATATGCAGAAGCAACACCTTTTCAATATTCAGTGGCTGGAGGAGATATTGCTGGCAGGGCTGCGGGTTACGGAATGCCTGGAGTAGCAGTAGATGGGCAAGATGTAATAGCAATGTATGAAGTTGCTAAAGAAGCGATTGGAAGGGCTAGAAAAGGAGAGGGGCCAACACTTATTGAAGCTCAGACTTACAGGTACCAAGGACACTTTGGAGCGGATGATCCTTTAGGTTATAGAGATCAGGAAGAAGAGGATTATTATGAGGATGAAAAACGTGATTGTATTTCAAGATTGAAAGAGATGTTGCTGCAAGAAAATCTTGCTACTGAAGAGCAATTAAAAAACATTGAAGATTATTCATTAGAGGCGATCAAAGCTGCGACGAAATTTGCTAATGATAGCCCTTTTCCAGAATCGGATGAATTGGTGACAGATGTATATGTTTCATATAAATAAAAACTCATGCTTTGAATTTTTAGGAGAAGATTATGGTACAGACTAAAACTGGAAGAAAGCTATCTTATATTCAGGCTGTAAATGAGTCGTTGAGAATTGCGATGGAAACTGATCCAAACGTCATTGTAATGGGTGAAGACATTGCGGGTGGTGCTGGCAGACCTGACAAAGAGGATGCTTGGGGTGGCCCAATGCG